>Ga0209400_1002242_pt1 | contig 14792 bp, 19 predicted proteins | sample M_130807_EF_Meta_FD_187313 | JGI IMG/M metagenome (GOLD analysis project Ga0209400, IMG submission 187313) | Freshwater microbial communities from Lake Montjoie, Canada to study carbon cycling - M_130807_EF_MetaG (SPAdes) (version 2) | ecosystem: Environmental > Aquatic > Freshwater > Lake... | reverse complement strand
TGGGTTTCTCTTTCACCAACAAACGAAACGAAAAGTTATGACTAAAGACAAGCCGGTTGCAATCCGGTCACTCAAGGTCGTATCAGGCTCGAACAGGACGGATTCGGATTTGGATACCCCTATGGAGCCAATCAAGTCTCTAATAGGCTCCCCAACCCCAAGAATTCACTCACGCCTAAACGATTTACCCTCAAAAGGCGATGAGATGATTGCATTTGCCGAGTCAGTGGGCATTGCTTTGATGCCTTGGCAGAAATTTGTCATTCATCACGCCCACAAAGTCAAGGCTGACCAGCGATGGCAGCATTCTGAAATCTGCATTGTGGCAGCTCGACAACAAGGAAAATCGACATTGCTATTGGTCAGAGCTTTGGCTGGACTCTTTCTTTGGAATGAGCCGTTGCAGATTTCATCAGCTCACAGGCTTTCAACGGCCTTGGAGTTATTTCGGCAAATTGTCAAAGTCATTGAGACAAATGAGTCTTTGAAGAAACAGGTGCAAGTAATTCGATGGGCGCATGGATCAGAAGAAATCGTCACCATTACTGGCAATCGCTACATGGTCAAGGCATCCAACAATGCAGCGCGTGGAATTTCCCGGCCAGAAGTCGTTTATATGGATGAGCTATCTGAGATGAAGGATTTGGATGGCTTTGCATCTTTACGTTACACAATGATGGCTTCCAGAAATCCGCAAGTATGGACTTTCTCGACAGCTGGTGATCAGACTTCGGTTGTCCTCAATCAGTTACGAGAACGCGGCATGGCAGCAGCTGTTGGCGGTATTGACCAAATCTGTTATCTGGAGTGGTCGGGATACACCGACGACATCCATGACGAGCGAAATTGGGTGGCAAGTAATCCAGCTTTAGGCCACACAGTCCATGAGGATAATATCCGGGCGATTCTTAACGATCCACCGCACGTCGTCCAGCAGGAAGTCTTATGTCGCTGGATTCATCAAAAGGATGCAGTCATTCCGGCGATTTCATGGCAAGAATGCGTTGATGAGTCAGTCCAGCTTGATCCAGAGAAAACAACGTGGTTTGGACTTGATTTGTCGCCCGATCGTAGAGCTGGTGCATTGGTTGCAGCTCAAAAACTAGACAATGACAAATTTGTGGTCAAATTGCTCCGGACTTGGGAGAACTCGGTATCCCTTAACGATTTAGAAATGGCAAATCAAATTGCTGACCATTTCAGGAAATATCCTGTTGAGACGATTGCGTATTCAAAAAGAACGGCCACAGCTGTTGCCGGTCGCTTGGTTCCAGCCGGAATTCCCATCATGGACTTTGATGGTCATAATTACGCGACCGCATGCGATCAATTGCTCTCGGCCATTACATCGAATCGCTTGCGTCATGCCGGCAACGAGGAATTGACCAAGCAAATGCTTTCAGCTGTTCGATTACCTCATGGCGATGGTGGATGGGTCATAGGACGCAGAGCGTCACAAACGACAGTGTGTGCGGCTGTTGCCACAGCTCTCGCAACATTTTACGCGACACGCCCAGAGACAGAGATTGACATCCTCGTTGGATAGTGCTTTAAGCGTGGGAAAATTCTCGCATGGGATTCAGAGACTTATTTGTCAAAACATCATCCGTCACAGAGCTGACATACGATGTCTCTGCATCTCTTGCTCCAGTAACGACACTAGATTCACTCTCGCCATTTTTTCGCGGTAATCGCACAGCTACACGACAAGAAGCGATGAGTGTGCCGGCCATTGCTCGCGGTCGCAACATCATCTGCTCGTCCATTGCATCAATTGGCCTTGAAGTGCGTGATCGTGTTACTGGAATGGAAGTTGATTCACCGCGCGTGATTCACACACCAGACCCACGCATTCCCGGCGTTGCCACCTACGTCTGGACATTAGAAGATTTGCTTTTTAGTGGGTATGCGTATTGGCAAATTACAGAATTATTTGCAGACACGCAGCGCGTTAGAAGTGTTCAAAGAATTTCGCCGGATCGTGTAACTATCAACACAAATTCAGATTCAACAGAAATTGAATCGTATTCAATCGATGGTCACACACCGCTGCCAACATCTGGCCTTGGAAGTCTTGTTGTGTTTTACGGAAACGATGAGGGCTTGCTCAATCGTGCCGGAATGACTATTCGCACCGGCGCAGAGCTAGAACGCGCAGCAGCTCTTTATGCGCGTGAGCCTGTTCCGCAAATGGTATTGAAATCGAATGGAACAGCATTGCCAGCAGATCGCATTGCTAAACTCCTGGAGTCTTGGGGTGCAAGTCGCCGCAATCGGACAACTGCGTTTCTTAACGCAGACATCACTTTGGAAACTTTGGGCTTTGATCCCGAAAAATTACAGCTTTCAGCTGCCCGTTCGTATATCGCCACCGAATGTGCAAGGGCTTTAGGAATTCCGGCCTACTTCATTGATTCCGAAACGGGATCAAGTATGACTTATTCCAACGCCAGCACAACGCGTCAAACCCTTTTAGATTTCTCTTTGATTCCACTAATGAACTCAATTACCAAAAGGTTATCAATGCCAGATTTCTTGCCATCATCACAACGCGCAGATTATGCGTTGGACGACTACTTGCGCGGCTCAGCTTTAGAACGCGCACAAATCTATGAAATCCTCAATCGCGTTGGCGCATTGAGTGCAGATGAAATCCGAGTAGCAGAGGAAATGATCCGATGAAGGTATTAACACCATTCACAATCACAGCGGCCAATTCAGAAGAACGCACTATCACTGGCCAAATTGTGCAATTCGATACACCAGCGAACGCATCAACCGGCAAAGTCTTGTTCAAGTCTGGGTCATTGATTCCAGCGTCGGTCAAGCTGAATCTCGAACACGATTCAAAGCGACCAATTGGAAAGACACTATCAATGGAGCTTGCACCAGATGGCAAGTCAATCAATGCCACGTTTAAGATTTCAAAGACAACAGCCGGCACAGATGCAATTCAAGAAGCGATGGATGGGCTACGCGATGGATTCTCTGTTGAAGCAAATGTTGCAGATCATGGATTCAACGAGGACGGCACAATGGTCGTCAATTCAGCGACACTTGTTGGCGTCGCATTAACACACAACCCAGCATTCGATGAAGCTCGCGTCAGTCATGTCGCAGCGACTACCGAAGTCACACCAGAAGAAACACCAACCGAAGGAGACGCAGTGGATACCACTACCGAAAAAACAGAAGCACCAGCCGTTGAATCGGTAGAGGCTTCAGCGAATGTCGTGCATGCTAACAAGCCAGCACCATATTTCACTTCACCACGATCACCAATTGTAAATCTTGGCTCATGGATGGAACACTCAATCAAAGCAAAGTTAAACCCAATGTCAGATTCTGCAATTTACGTTGCAGCAGCTAATGATGACCTTGGAACTACTAACCCAGCTTTCAACCCAACACGTCAGCTCAACGAAGTTATCAATGCACTCAGCAACGGAACTCGCGGAGCAATTGATGCGATTTCACGTGGCACATTGCCCGACGCTGGGCTTCAATTTGAAATCCCTAAGATTTCTCAAATTGCAACTGTTGCAGCTGTCGCAGAAGGTGGCGCAGTATCAAACACAGGAATTGAGAGCGCGTTTATTTCAATCCCAGTCACCCGCTTTGCCGGACGCAACATTCTGACAACAGAAATAATTGACCGCAGTTCTCCAGATTTCTTCAATGAGCTTGTTCGAATTATGGGCGCATCAATGGCATTTGCACAGAATAAATATGTTGCAGATCAATTAGTGACAGATTCCGTTTCAGATGGAACTCCAACAGCTAACACAGCAGCAGGATTGATTGCATACGTCAGCCGCGCAAATGCAGCTGTATATGCAGGAACTCAACGTTTTGCAAAAAACATCTTGGTAAGCCCAGCACAATGGTCAAACATTATGGGCTATAACTCAAGCGGAATTCCGCTGTTTAATGCATACCAGCCATCCAATCAAGCTGGTCTTGTTACTGGACAATCACAGCGCGGAGTCGTACTTGGCTTGAATTTCTTTGTTGATAATTCAGGTGAAGTCACAGGCACTGGCGATGATTCAATGCTAGTCATTGAGCCAGATTCATACACATGGTACGAGAGCGGAAACTTCCGTCTTGATGTCAATAAGCCATCTGATGGAACTGTTGAAGTCTCACTCAATTCTTATGGTGCATGCGCCACAAAGATTGCAGCGGGAGCAAACGCGTTTAATTTCACCTAATAGCTAATCATCGGCCACAGCCGCTCCCGGATGTGGTCGAGCAGTAGAAGGGAACGGAAATGCCTCAAATTGTAACCGCAAGCGAATTGCGATCCATTCTGGGCGTTTCCGTATCTCTTTATTCAAACGAATATCTTGAGCAGATGATTGATAGCGCAGAGCTGACGATTCTGCCATTGCTTACTGGATACCAATCAGCAGTCACAGAAGTCTTTGTAGAAGATTCCATCGCCTATTACGGAACCCAGCGCGTCAATTATTTCGTGCCGGGTCAAGATGTCGTCATTACCGGATGCGGCATTTACGACGCAACAGTGACAGTCACCGACGATCGCATTGCGCCAATGGTCTTTACGTCTGCAACGGGCGAAGCAGACAGCACATACACCATCCCAATCATTCCGAGCGGGCTTGCGTGTATTGATGGGGCAACCGCCGGCGATTTATACTCTGGCGTTGCTCCCATTAAGTCAGCGATTCTTGTTGTAGCTGTTGAAGTGTTCCAGAGCGTTACAGCTCCGGGAAATCAAATCATGAGCGACCAATTTCAGCCATCGCCATTCGTTCTTGGTCGTAGCTTGACAAGCCGCATTGTGGGCTTGCTTGGGCCATTCTTAGAAGTCGAAACGATGTGTCTATGACAATCGAAGCCGACATCCGCACACCATTGCAGACTACTCTTTCAACTATTGCAGCCAATGTCTATAACGGCATCCCAGAGGCAATGACCAGCCCAAGCATAGTTTTAGTGCCAGATTCACCATATTTGGAAAGCACTCTAATCAATGGATCAACGACCAAAGTCAAAATCAATTTTTTGGTCACTGGGGTTGTCGGTTATTCAAGCAATGCAGCAGCTTTGACCAATCTTGAAGATTTAATGATTGAAATTATTTCAACCATGCCGGCTGGATATGTCGTCGGCGATGTTAGCTCACCCACACCTTTGGAAGTCGGTACAGGAAAATTCTTGACATCTGACTTGCAAGTATCAACGTATTACACCGACTAAGGAGAAAACTCATGGCAACAACAATCATCACAGGCAGAGATATTCACTTCACAATCGACAGTGATGATTTCGATGCCCAAGCTACTTCAGCGACTTTAACAGTCGATTCAACAATTAACACATATCAAACACTTGACGGAAAAGCCTATTACACAACAGATACGCAGGGAACTTTTGCTGTTGAAATGCTTGCAGACTGGGGCGCACCATCATCTCTTTGTGAAGCTCTTTGGACAGCTGCAACATCAGCTCCACAAACTCCACTACCAGTTGTTTTTGTATCGAAAACAGGTGCATCATTTGCATTTACAGTCCAGCCAATCTTGCCATCAGCCGGTGGCACTGCACCAGATGCTCAAACAGTATCTCTTGCATTCACTTGCGTCACAACACCAGTCTTGACAATCAGCTAACAAAGGAGCCGGGAGCATGAAACTAAATATCGAGGTCACTTACCAAACTGGAGAAGTCGCTACCTATACGGCGGCTCCACCAGAATGGCAAAAGTGGGAGCAAAAGACTGGATTCACAATCCAACAAGCAGAGGAGAAGATTGGCATTTCTGATCTCTTATTTCTAGCCTATAACTCAATGAAGCGAGAGTCTGCTGGCAAGCCGGTAAAGTCTTACGACATTTGGTGTGAAGGCGTTGCAGATATTGGAGCAGGAAATGCAAACCCAAAAGTTACGCCGTCGGAAGTCTCAGTCGAATAGTCCTTGAGCTTGCAATAGCCACAAAGATTCCGATGAGCGAATGGACGACGGCGGAGCAGATTCTTACAGCATTCGAGATATTGGAGCGAGATCATGGCATTTAAGGCGACCAAGGGCCAAGGCTCATTTCGCATTGAGGTTGAGCCATACGCGCTGAAGAATTTGATTTCTACTCTTAATACATTGGACAAAGAAACACAAGGTCGGGTCAGGGATGCAGCGCAACCTCTTTCCAAAAGGCTTGCCGGTCAGCTCATGATGTTCGGCAACAGCTCACCGACTCCACAGACCAAATTGGTACTTCAATCAATGCTTACACCTCGAGATCGGTTGATTCGTGTTGATCTTGGTGGCCCAAAGAAAGTCGGTCGGCCATACGGCGGCACTGCAAGCAAAAGCGGAAAAGGCAACAAGGTTGGGCGTAGTGCAGCTGCAGCCGGTGCGTTGCTTTGGGGTTCTGAATATGGCTCTCATTCCGGCGTCGATAGAGCTGGTCGCAGATATAGCAATCGCTTCAAAGTTCCGCAAAATCGCTCCGGTTATTGGATCAATGATGCTGTCGATTACTACACTCCCATTGTTGCAAAAGAATACATCGCTGTTGTTCAAGGAATTATTAACGATTTGAGGCTCAACTAATGGCTGGAATTCCAAAGGTAAAGATAACCTTCGATGCTGACTTTGACGAGTTAAAAAAAGGCATCAAAGGCGGTCAAGATGAAATTGAATCCTTTGGCTCAAAGGTTGGAGACTTTGGCAAGAAGGCCGGATTAGCATTTGCAGCCGCTGGCATAGCAGCAGCTGCTTACGCATCCAAGCTCTTAATTGATGGCGTCAAATCAGCCATTGCCGATGAAGCTGCTCAAGCTAAATTGGCCACAACTCTGCAAAACGTAACTGGTGCAACTGACGACCAGATTGCCGCAACTGAAAAATATATTCTTAAGACATCTTTGGCCAACGGAATTACTGACGATCAATTGCGTCCATCGCTGGAAAGATTACTTCGTGCAACCAAAGATGTCGCCGAATCACAAAAACTTCAAACCTTAGCTCTCGACATTGCGGCGGGTTCAGGCAAATCGCTTGAAGCTGTATCTAACGCGCTTGGTAAAGCTTATGAAGGCAATTCAAGTGCATTGGCCAAATTAGGTGTTGGATTATCTGCCGCGCAGCTTAAGACCATGAGCATGGACGATGTGACTAAAGCATTGGCAACGACCTTTGGCGGGCAAGCCGCTGAGAAGGCAGACACATTTGCAGGCAAGATGGATCGTCTTAAAGTGGCATTTGATGAAGGCAAAGAGACAGTCGGTTCATTCGTACTTGATGCAATTACTCCAATGGTCAATACTTTCGTCAAAGATGTCGTGCCAGCCATTCAGAAATTTGCAGATGAAATCGGGCCAAAATTGCAACCGGTAATCAAATTCCTTGGAACTTATATTCAGGAAGTGTTATTGCCAGCTTTCAAGAGCATTTGGGGATTTATCAATGATTTCTTGATTCCCATATTCTCATCAATTCTCACGCCAGCCATTAACGGATTGCGCGGTGCATTTGAGAAGGTTCAAAAAGCCATCGGCGATAACTCCGAGGAATTGAAGCCGTTGCTAAATTTTATGAAGGCAGTGGGAGAATTTGCAAGAGATACTTTGGCTCCAATTATTGGTGGCACACTTAAAGCCGCATTTAGCGTCTTAGGAACAATCATTTCAGTCACAATTTCGGGGTTCTCTAAGATTGTCACTGTTGTCACTAGCGTGGTCAATGCCGTCAAGGGATTTATCAAACTTATGACTGATAATCCAGTCACTAGATTCTTTGGCTTAAGTGGAGATAACTCCAAAGGCTTAAAGGCCGGCGGTGCAGAATTTGACCCAAATATCGGCGGCGACGTGGGCGGTGGGTTCCCTACTGGTGGAAGCATGGGCGGTAATGATCCGCGAACCTTTACCGGCGCACCATTGGGCGCATATTCACCAGCGATGCAAGCTGCAATCTTGCGACGTGAAGAACTCAAAGCTGAGACTGAACGCCTACGCAATGCCAGAGAAGCGGCCGCAAATGCCCGGACAGCTGCAACCGGCGGACTTTCAACGGCAGACCGAATTAACATAACAGTCAATGGCGCACTTGATGCAGAAGGTACAGCTCGCACAATTGTCGAAACCCTTAACAATTCATTCTTCCGCGGTACAGGCGGCGCGTCGAATCTGCAAACAATATGAGCGTCTTTAATCCAGTATGGCGAGTGACTATTGGCGGCGTTCAGTATCAGACTGCCATTCTTGCCAATCTGACCATTACATCTGGCCGAACTAATATCTACGAGCAAGCTCAAGCTGGATACACAAACATTGAACTTATCAATTTGGATCAATCAAATGTTCTCATTGCAATCAATGATTCATTGACCATTGAACTGCAAGATTCCACAGCTACATTCATTCCAATTTTTGGCGGCTCTGTTGTCGAGGTTGGCATATCAGTGGCCGAATTGGGCAATGTGGCCTATGCCCAACGCGTCAAGATTATTGCCTTGGGTGCATTAGCTCGATTGCCAAAGGCATTGACCAATGGTGTTCTTACTCAGGCCTTTGATGGCACTCAAATTTATAAAGTGCTTCAAGGCGTCTTATTTGCTCAATGGCAAGCTGTTCCAGCAGCTTTGACGTGGGCGACTTATGATCCAACTACTCAATGGCAAGATGCCGAAAATACCGGATTGGGAGAAATTGACCAACCGGGTAATTATGAGCTTGCAGCGCGTTCATCAGATCGAACAGATGTCTATTCTCTGGTTGCAGCTTTGGCCAGTAGCGGCTTGGGTTACATTTATGAGGATGCTCAAGGGCTTATTTCATACGCCGATTCCACACATCGCACGACTTATCTTGCAACTAATGGATACGTGAATCTTTCGGCCAATGATGCTCAAGGCTCTGGTCTAAGCATCCAGCAGCGCACTGGCGACGTGCGAAATACAATAACGTTGCAATATGGCCAGAATAGTCAATTCGAGGTCAGCGCGGCAGATGCGGCGTCAGTAGCACTTTATGGCCAGCTTGCTCAGATATTTACAACAACAGTCAAGCATCAAGCTGATGCCCAAGATCAGGCAGATTTCTATTTAGAGCTTCGAGCATATCCGCAATACAACTTTAATCAGATTACTTACCAGCTGACAAATCCAGAGATTGACGATGGCGACCGAGATTCATTGATTAACGTGTTCATGGGAATGCCGCTGGCAATTGCAGACTTGCCGCTCAATATGTCATCCGGTACTTATTTGGGCTTTGTCGAGGGTTGGACGTTTCAAGCCGGATATAATCAAATCAGCGTTTCACTTAATCTTTCGCCATTAGCGTTCTCACTTCAAGCCATGAGATGGAACGACGTGCCGATTGTCGAAACATGGAATTCAGTTATACCTACATTAGACTGGGAACACGCGACGCAGGTCGCATAAGGAGAAAACATGAGCAATCCAACAACGCCATTCAGCTGGCAAATGCCAACATCGACTGATCTTGTAACTGATTTGCCCGCTGACTTTGCAGTCTTTGGTCAAGCTGTTGCTACATCAATGGCTGATTTACTAGGTGGCACAACTGGTCAAGTCTTGTCAAAGACATCTAATACCGATATGGATTTCACTTGGATTGCTAACGATCAAGGCGATATTACTGGCATCACAGCTGGAACAGGTATTTCAGTTACATCACCAACTGGGCCAGTTCCAACAGTGGCGATTGATACAGCTGTAACAGTAGATAAAACAACTGCGCAGACTTTGACCAACAAAACTCTCACTGCTCCGCTTATCAATTTATCCTTCAACGCACAAACTGGAACAACTTACACGCTAGTGGCAGCCGATTCAGGCAAACTTGTCACATCATCAAACGCGGCGTCAATAGTTATCACAGTACCACCCAGCACCTTTGCAGCTGGTGAGCAAATTAACGTGCAAAGCATCGGTGTTGGGCTTACTTCATTTGCTCAAGGCGCAGGTGTGACAATCACTTCAACAGGTGCGACCGCATCAGCTCCGATTCTCAGAGCGCGCTATTCCGCTTGCACAATTATTTGCACAGCAAGCAACACTTTTACCATTATTGGTGACTTGAGCTAATGAGTCCAATTCTAGGAATTATGGCATCTCAGATAAGCGGCCATTTATCCCAAGCACCATATTTCGCGTCCATTACTACTGGAGCGGGAGATCAACAGGGAAGAGCAATTTCACTTTATGCTGGCAATCTGTACGTCTCCGGAAAAGACGCAACTGGTGGTTCATTATTTCAAAAGATGACAACAGGCGCGTCAGTCTCAGTCTCAAAATCTATTAACAACGGAAACCGGTTGGGTGTTGGAAAAGTAGCCAACGATGGTACGGGCAATTTCTATCTTGCAAATACCGATGGGGCAGTTTCAGCTTTAGTCGTCAAAATAGATTCCACAGGGGCAATTCAAGCTCAAAAAGAATACGGCGGCCTTTATTCAACTATGGGCCTCTTATGGGATGCCACTAACAACGTAGGCTATTTGCCAATTTACCCGGCAACTGGTGGCCATGGAATTATTATGAAAGTCGATAGCAGTCTGGCAATTACTTGGCAAAAAGATTTCTCAACAACTGGCGGCGCGGCAGACGATCAATACTTTTATACAATTGCCTTAGATAGTGCGAAAGCACCACATTGCTTTGGATATGCTCGCGGTGCAACTGAAAATTTGATTGTCAAAATGACTACAACTGGTGCAGTAACTTGGCAAATTAGTAACACAGGCGCAACAGTAATTGCCGGGGCAATTGACAGTTCCAACAACGTTTATTCTTTAGGCTTCAGTGGTCCAACTTTATTCAAATATAATTCAACACCAACACAGCAATGGTCAAGAAGGCTTACACATACAAATCTTTTACGTTCAGCGGAAAATTCATTGGTCATTGGTGACGATGGTTACATTTACTATGTTGGATACTACGCAACAGGTACGACACCGGCAAATGGTGGTTTCATTGTCAAATATAATTCATCCGGCGTAATCCAATGGCAACGCACAATTCTAAGCGCAAGTGACACCATGCGCTTGCAGGGAATTGTTATTGATGGTTCAAATATGTATTTAACCGGCTTTATTGCAAGCAATGGTGGAGACGTATTCATGGCGACACTTCCGACAGATGGATCAAAAACTGGTACTTATTCTCTAGGTGGAACAAACATAACTTACGCTGCCGGTTCATTTACCGAAGCCGATTTCGGCGGCAGCAGCTCAAATCAAAATACGACATTGGGAACTTCAACCTTGTCTGCAACTACTAGCACTTATGCCGCTTCAAACTCGACTGCAACAGTAACAAAGGTGAATTTATGACCATTTACATCAACGTTGATTCAAATGAGTATCCACGATATGAGGCGGATATATTGCTTGATCCAACTGCTAATTGGGTTGCGGTTGCAGATACTCCATCTCCTTTGATTGCCAATGATGAGATGGCTTACCAAATTACTCCAATTTTAATTGAGGGTGAATACATTCAACAATGGCAAATTCGAAAACTGAGTGAAGATGAACTCAACACAATTAAGCCATAACGGATGGCCAGCATCTAAAGATGCAGCTGAAATTCACATCATCAGCGTTCCAATCGAGGGAACAAAGGTCAAGGTGCGATGCGCGAAAGCCGTCGCGCCATTGATTGCTGGATTCTGCAAAGAATTCCATGAGCTGATTGAACCCATTGATGAAGGTCAGCTTGATGATTGGGGTTATGCGTTTCGTATGGTACGCGGCTCCACTGACAATTTAAGCAATCACAGCTCTGGCACCGCCATCGATCTAAACGCAACGCAACATCCGCTGGGCAAATCTGGCACGTTCCCAGCTGAGAAGGTTCCAATGATTAGAGCTTTGGCTAAGAAATACGGACTCAAATGGGGTGGAGATTATCGAAACCGAAAAGATGAGATGCATTTCGAAATCGAATTGAGTGAAGCGAAAGTCGCGGCACTCATCGGGAGCTTGAACAAAGGAGACAACTAATGGATCAAGCAAAGGCAATGCTGGCATCATGGCTGAGAAGCTCTGTCGCCGGCGCATTGGCCGTCTATATGAGTGGCAATACCAATCCAAAGGATTTGGCCTTGGGCTTAGTGGCTGGACTTGTTCCAGTGCTGGCACGCTGGGCTAATCCAAATGATGTAAGTTTCGGCAACAAGAAATGAGTGTAGGCGAATGGACGGCGGTTGGTGGGCTTGTTCTTGCGGTGCTGACTGCCATCTATTCGTCAATGAGATTCATGGTGAAGTCGATCATGCGGGAGCTGCAACCGAATGGCGGCAATTCTCTTAAGGATCAGGTCAGCCGAATTGAACAAAGGCTTGACACATTGATTCTTGAAATGGCTCTGAAGAAGTAACCGACACGCCGATTCTTAGGCATCATTCTTGAATTTGTCGGCTATGCGTGTCACTCTGTAATTCGGGAGCTGATACGCAGCTTTCAGAATCGGGAGCAAAAAATGACAACAAGTGAAATCGGGCTATTTGTCCTCATGGCAATAGCTTGCATTCTATGGGCAATTTGCAGCTATGCAGTCGGATACAAAGAAGGCCACAAAGACGGCTACCAGCGCGGCAAAGCCGTCGGCCGTCACGCATCATCTAAGGCGGTGCGCTAATGGGGTTCTTGGACGGCTACGAGGCCGCTCGCGCCCGAACAGATCGCTGGCTTGCTACATTTCCAGCCGGACGCATTGAGACTCGAATTGTGCAATTTGATGCTGAAAAGGGCTTTGTGCTTATTGAGGCCAAGGCATTTCGCCAGTCAGATGACACATATCCAGCCGGCATCGATCATGCCTACGGCTATCAAGGCGCATACGTTCAAAACATGAAACGCTGGTTCGTTGAAGACACTTGCACATCTGCAATTCTCAGGGTTATGCAGCTTGTTATGGGCGGTGCAGAGCGCACGACCCGCGAGACGATGGAGCAGATTGAAGCTCTACCGGCTAAGGTTGCAAAGACTGACCTAGATTATGATTACTGGACGACCAAATTCGGTGAAGTGCCATCGTTTAAGACGCAAGAAGAAGTCGATGCAGCTGGCACACCAGATTCATTGCAACAGTGTAAGCATGGCAAGCGTGTATTTAGAGAAGGCAGTGCTAAATCTACGGGCAAGCCTTGGGCAAATTACAGCTGCATTGAAAAGAAGCCAGAACAATGTGATCCAAATTGGCTAGTCATGAGCAGCGATGGCAAATGGAAGCCTCAAGTATGAGTGGGCCAATCGAAGTCATAAACCCAAGGACGATGACCTGCACACTCATGGAAGATGGCGTCATCATTGCAACCTACAAAGTCGAGCAATGTGACAAATGCTCAAGGCTGGTCAAATTTGATGACTTTGGTTATCAAAAGGGATTTGGTAACGAAAAGATAATTTGGTTCTGTTGGGATTGCAGATGATTATGGTGCGACTTTCGCGTGAAGATGAAATTGTGGCACATACGGCCGGACTTGCCAGAGAATCCTATTATGGTTCAAATCCAAAATTCTTAGGTAATAAAGGCAACTTTCACAATGCCGTTGTGATCCATAGCGAAGCTGTTGGAGCTGAGATGGCAGTGGCTAAATACTTTGGCGTTGAGAACTTTGTGCCGACAGTCAATACATTTAAGAATGAACCGGATGTCTATTGGAACGGCATTGCCATTGAGGTCAAACAAACGCCGCACAAACGCGGTCACTTAATCATTAGCGAAGATGATCGTGACACTGACATTGCGGTCTTATGCGTTGGAGAATCTCCGACCTATTATCTGATGGGCTGGATACCGGTTGGCGTTGCAAAGCGTCCAAGGTTCCAGTCAGCTCAAGGCGGTTACTGGGTCAGCCAAATCAATCTGCAACCCATTGAGACGTTAAGGAAATCCATCCATGCCAATACTTGAATTTGATTGCTCAATTTGCGCAAAGCTCTATGGCAAAGCAAAGCAACGTCATGGCATTCGAAAGACGTCAGAGCTAACGCTTCATGAATGGTTCAGCACATGTCTGGGATGCGGAGCAATGGGCATCAAAGTCGTCGATGATGCAAAGGTTGCAGGTCTATCCTTATGAATAAGTTATCCACAGGCGTTATCCACAGGGTGTGCGCAACGCCCAAGAATACGCTCAGACTTGACCGGTATTTGACTTCATGGATACGCTCCATACTCGCTGGCGAGCCGCTGATGCGGATAGCTCGCAGGCGATGTCTGGTGCTATTGGCCGCGCTATGTGTTGTTGGCACAACACCAGCAGAAGCAGTGACAGACATAGATAATTTGAAGCTCTATGCTCATTCAAGATTGATTTCGTATGAGCAGTTTCAGTGCTTTAACAAACTGATAACAGCTGAATCTCATTGGGATATCAATGCAATCAATGGATCGCATTATGGTCTAGGACAGATGCGCAATCCAAAGTATCGAGAGCTTGATGGGTATCGCCAGATTGACTGGAGCATTCGCTATTGCAAGTCACGTCATGGATCAATGTGCAATGCTTATCGTCATTGGCAGAAGCATGGGTGGCATTGATGGTCAGTGGTAAGCATGCGCGGGTCTATGGATCAGCTTGGCGTAAGATGCGTGTCTATATCTTGGCAAGAGACGGCCACACGTGTCAGTATTGTGCAGCTCCAGCTACGACAGTGGATCACGTGGAGCCGGTAGCCAAGGGCGGTGAGATATTGAACCCGGAAAACCTAGTTGCTGCGTGCGTATCGTGTAACTCAAAAAAGCAAGATAAGGACAGCCGCTTTTTTTTAAGGCCGGTTTCCAC
>Ga0209400_1002240_pt1 | contig 14809 bp, 15 predicted proteins | sample M_130807_EF_Meta_FD_187313 | JGI IMG/M metagenome (GOLD analysis project Ga0209400, IMG submission 187313) | Freshwater microbial communities from Lake Montjoie, Canada to study carbon cycling - M_130807_EF_MetaG (SPAdes) (version 2) | ecosystem: Environmental > Aquatic > Freshwater > Lake... | reverse complement strand
ACAATTTGAGAGGTGGCGCTGTCTGGGTAACCCCAGAAGAGCGCGCCTAACCCGAGGAGTTCCAATGCTCAATCTGACCAAGGCTAAATTCCGCGCATCCTTTATTGTCCTGCTGACTATTTTCTCGCTCAGCACAACCATGGTGCCAACAACAGCACTTGATCTCGGCGCAAAGGCCAAATACATCATCTCTGTTACGCCATCGGCCAAAGCTGCGATTGAAGCAACAGTTATCAAAAATGGTTGGAAGATTGATACCAAGTATAACTATGCCTTTGATGGTTATGTCATTGAGCTCCCAAAACTAGTCGCTGGTTTGCTTTCAAAGATTCCTAACGTATTAACTGTTGAAGAAGACAAGCCTGTTGCAGGTCTTGCTATTCAAAACACCCAAAGCCCAACACCGGCCTGGGGACTGGACAGAGTCGATCAACGTGAAAAAGTTGGCTTGACTGGATCTGTTAGTGCATATGGATATCGCAGCGCTGGTGCAGGTGCCACCATTTATATTGGTGATACTGGTATTTACCCACACAATGATTTAGCAGGACGTATTTCATCATCTGGTTACTCAGCGATTAATGATGGAAACGGAACAGTTGACTGCAACGGACACGGAACTCACGTGGCTGCCACTGCTGCCGGCACAACATATGGTTTAGCAAAAAATGCCAAGGTAGTACCTGTTCGAATTTTGAGCTGTGCTGGCATGGGATCCTATTCAGGTGTAATAGCTGGACTTGATTGGATTCTTAGTCCAGAAAATCCAAACCCAAAAACTCAAGCTGTTCTTAATTTAAGTATTGGTGGAAGCTATTCGGCTGCAGTAAACGAAGCAATCTTGCGTTTAACAAATGCAGGAATCACAGTTGTTGCAGCTGCTGGAAATGAATCAACAGATGCTTGTACACGCTCACCTGCATCATCACCAAGTGCGATCACAGTCGGTGCAACAACCTTGATGGATACACCTGCAAGTTATTCAAACCAAGGAAAATGCGTTGATATTTTTGCTCCAGGATCTTCAATTCTTTCAGCCTGGTTTGGTGCTGCAGATGCCACATATACAGCGAGTGGTACATCTATGGCCAGCCCGCACGTTACTGGAGCAGTTGCAATTTATTTGGGCTTAAACCCAGGAGCCTCTGTTGCTCAAGTTGCTCAGTATCTATCAGCTGAGTCAACAAAGGATGCAATAGCAAGTTTGAAGGTAGATACCGTCAATAAGTTGCTTTATATTTCACCAACAGATGGCGGTGCACCAGTAGTTGCACCAGTAGTTGCACAAAGAAGCGTTACAAACATTACTCATCAATCTGCAGATGTATTGATTGACGTTAACCCAGGATTTGCTCCAACCTCTTTGAGTTTCCAATACGGAACAAGCCCAACTTTTGTTGATACAGCAACAGCGACTGCGCCTGTTCTTCCAGGAATATTAGATGGGGGAGCACCTACAACTGCTTCTGTGAAGCTAACAGGATTAACAGCTTCGACGATTTACTCATTCCGCATCATTGGAGTTAATGAATCTGGTCGCACAGTTAGCAACACTGGCTCATTCACTACATTGGCACCACCTGCCACCTTGCCTATTGCACGTATTGCACCTGCAACAAATGTGACCGCTTATAGCGTGACACTCAATGGTGTTGCTCAAGCCGGTAATGCGCCAACCACAGCAACCTTTATGTATGGAACAGATCCTGAATTTAAGGTCAACACAAAAAGTGTTGCCGCAGGTCCCGGTACGATTAGTGGTGGAACAAACTTCTACGATGTTTCATCAAACATTTCGTTCATAGATGGTGGCAAGAAATACTTTTTCAAGCTGGTAGCAGTAAACACAACCGGTACCGTGCATTCGCCAGTTCTAACCTTTGATACTCCGGTTGCACCAGGTTTGCCACCGATTGTTACCTCTGAGAACTCAGCCTTCTCACAACCGATTATGCAGGTTATCGGAACTGTTCATCCTCAAGGCCAAACAACTACTGTCCGCTTGATTGTTGCTAGAGACAGTAATTTTACGTACGAGCCTCGCTATGTAGATGTTGCTAACTCACCTCTTACCGGTATGAGCGTCATAAATGTCACTGCGCTAACTCCAACGTTAACGCCTGGCATTCGTTATTACTATGCATTTGAAGCGACAAATGCATCTGGAGTTACTACGTCCGCGGTCCGATCAAACGTTTTAGTTCTTGAGCCAAAACTATTCTCTAACTCCACAGCTTCACTAACTAGCTCTTCGGTTCAGCTGAGAGCTCTTGTTAATGCATACGGCAGCAACACTCGTCACTCATTTATTTGGGGCACAGATCCAACTGGCAACGTTGGAACAGAAATAAATGGAACGCCATTTTCATTAACTAATGCCTTAGATACAACAATTTTGGCTTCAGTGACTGGATTAAAGCCAGCCACAACGTACTATTACAAATCCAAGATAGTTTCATACACAGGTCCATTTATCGGAACTAAATTCGGTCCGATCGAGACATTTACAACCCCAGTTCTTGCTGTTGTAACACCAACACCAACACCAACACCAACACCAACACCTACACCTACACCTACACCAACACCTACACCAACACCTACACCAACACCAACACCAACACCTACACCAACACCAACACCTACACCTACACCTACACCTACACCAACACCTACACCAACACCTACACCAACACCTACACCAACACCAACACCTACACCTACACCAACACCTACACCAACACCAACACCTACACCTACACCAACACCAACACCAACACCAACACCAACACCTACGCCAACACCTGCGCCAACACCTACGCCAGTTCCTGTTGTTGATAGAGAAAAGCCTGTAATTATCAGTGGCTACACAACTCCGCAGGTGCTTGAGGTTTGCCAGACTGTTACACAGATGTCTGTTAGAGCAAGCGATAATGTTGGAATCTCAAATGTGAATATGCGCATTTACAATGAAAATAACGTCATTGTTTATCAAACTTTTATGTATAAAACTGAAGGAACGACGCTTTCTGGAACATGGGCAAATGATTGGGCGATCCCTTGCTCAGCCTTGGTTGGCAAGTATCGCGTTTCTGTACAAGCTCTAGATGCAGCAGGCAATGCAACCGTATGGGGCGATATCCCTAACTTCTGGGTGTATCCATCAACAACTCGAGATATATCAAAGCCTGCCTTTGTTTCTGGCACTGTCTCAGCTGGTCCAGTAACTATTGGTAAAACCATTCCTGAGGTACTAGTCCGTCTGACAGATGACACAGGAATTGCATCTGTAACCTTCAAGTTGGCTGATCCATCAGGAAATATTGTCTCAACTACTTCGGCTTATAGAATTTCAGGCACCAAGACTGATGGCGTTTATCGAAATGATATTGCGACCAGAACCGGCTATCTGCCTGGTCGTTACACAGTCCATGTAGATGCTGTTGATGAATGGCAAAAGGTTTCTGGAACAATAAAAGTTGGGTTCATCGACTTGATTTCAGTGCCGGTAGTAGCACCGACGCCAACTCCGACCCCAACGCCAGTACCAACTAACGCAGCGATGGTTGTTACTCCTTATTACTCTCTCACAACCTCACGATCAGGTGCATTACTTTCTGGTTCATCAGTAATATTGAAAGCAAATAGCAGTGGTTTATTTGTCGCTTCAACTTTGTTTGCTAGCGGTAATAACTCAGGCCTGCTATCACTTGGACATTTGCTAGAGGTCACCTCAAATACTCCGACAATTTGTTCGGTAACCGGGGTTCAAACTTGGGATAGAACTGGTGGAATCTATACAAGAGCTACTATTAATGCGCTTAGCGCGGGCAATTGTTCAATAACATGGAAGTTCCTAGGAGCTACTGGACGTGCGCCTACATCGACAACGATGTTGGTAAGAGTCTCTGCGTAAGCAAGATAATTTCTCAAGATGCGTAAAGTTACAGTGGTTCTTCTAGCAGTAATGCTGCTAGGTGTTACCCCTGTTCATGCACTCACTAAAGCAGGGGCTAAGTGCACTAAAGCTGGTGTCACATCAACCTCTGCAGGCAAGAAATACACCTGCATTAAAAGTGGCAAGAACCTTGTGTGGAATAAGGGTGTGACTGTGAAGAAAGTAGTTGCAGTAAAGAAGGCTGTGTGCCCATCTAAGTCATCTCAAGATATAGCTCCAGGTATTACTCAATTCCGCGCAGATAATCTGCTCACCATGACTGAGGCAGATGCTGAAGCGTGTGCTAATGAACTTGATTGGCAGTTCCGTGTGGGTCAGCGTGATGATCAAATGTTTGCTGGCACCTTTGATTATCGAACAGATCGCGTAACTGTGACGGTGATGAAGGGTTTTGTAACCAAAGTTTACCTGGGCTAGAAATTGAACCTCTTTAAAACATCATCACCACTTTAAGTCAGGGTTAAGAAAATATGAGCAAGAAGCTCCGCGCAATCATTGCTATTTCATTGTGTGCTCTTATTTCACCGATAGCACAGACAAGTGTTACTGCGGCAACACCACCGGCCTATTTCAACGATTGCGGCTATCCTGAATACAAACCGCAATCTTTGACCGAGTTCTGTGCAGATGCTGGAAATGGCGTCACGAAAATCAAGTGGAGTAGTTGGACTAGCACAAAGGCTGTGGGCACTGGTTCGTTCTATGTAAAGCTGTGCGATCCAAACTGTGCTGATGGAAAAGTTGTTTGGGCTAAGGCTAAAGTGGTTTTAAGTGGTGCAAAGTTCACACGTGGTAAGCGATATTTAATGAATGTGACGGTGTCATCGGTGAACGGTAAACGACTGCCAGGGGAATCTAAATCAACATCTATTAGTTGGGTAACTGATTATTGGATGGGCTAAGCCACATTCAATTTTCGGGTCATTGTGCGAAGTAAAGGGTTTTTCCTTCTTCTAATTACAGTATTAGCCACTGGATGGCTGGTGCCTGCACAGGGTGACCCACTTCAAAGATCATTGGTCATTATCGATACAGGTTTTGATACCTCGTTACCAATCATCAAAGATGCGATTATTTATGAAAGCTGCATCATGTTCTGGTTAGGCTGCCCAAACGGAACAAGTTTTCAAGAAGGACCTGGGGCGTCGGCTCTGCCAACAAACATTTCAAACACCTCAAATATGAGCCACGGAACTCAAATGGCAAGCATTGCCATGAACGCTAACCCTGGGCAGAAATTAGTCTTGATTCGGGTAATCGCATATAACGCACGAGGAGATCGCTTGCCAGTGTCTGATAGCACTGTAGTAAATGTCTTCAAGTGGATTGTCTCTAAGCGCACAGAACTAAACATTGGGGCAGTTGCAATGGCTCAGGGCTATCACCCCACTGGATCTGGCAAGAACTATTGTCCGAGGAACGCAGAACTAGAAAAGATTATTCTTGATCTGAAGATAAACAACGTTCCAGTCTTTTTGCCGACCGGCAATGCAGCAGATAAGGCAAGAATTGATTGGCCAGCCTGCATACCTGCAGCAATTGCAATCGGTGCGATAAACAACAAAGGACAAATTGCCGACTACTCAAATTATGACCGCAACTTAGTTGATTTCTACACACCAGGAGATGCCGAGGCACTCTTACCCGGGGGATTCCCCTCATCTGCCGTGGGTACATCTGTGTCTACCCTTATCGCTGCTAGCTATTGGTTAAGCGTTGCCAATCTGAAACCAGAATTAACAGTGCCGGAGGTGTCTCAGCTCTTTAGAAATGCAGGCAAAATGATCTTCGATTCTAAGTTTCGATATGGCAGAGAGATGCAGAATAAAAGCATCCTGATACCTTGAGAGCAATTTCTAAGGCTTTAAAACAATACGAATCGGATTGCCGACCTTATTTGCAAGCTTATCTAATGCCTCGCCTGCTCTTTCAAGTGGCATTACCTCGGTAACAGAGTGAGATAAGTCCAATTTCCCTGCTCGCGCAAACTCAATAAGTTCTCTCACATGATGTTCCTCAGAGCCGTAGTGGCCCATGATCTGAGTGCGCATATAGGTAAAGGCCATGTCATTTGGAATCACAATGGGTTCATTGGCAATGCCAACAATCACAAGGCGCCCTTGCTCACCTAGTAGAGATAGAGCTTGCTTTCTAACTGGGGTCACACCAGCAAAATCAAAGGCAGCATTTAAGCCGCGATGTTTTTTCAATTCCGGATCATCGGGAGCAAACGCATAATCAGCACCACGTGCTAAAGCATTCTTTCTAGCATCTTCACGTGGATCGATAGCAATGATTGTGCTGCAACCAACAATCTTTAGTAACTGCACAGCATGGATTCCTAATCCGCCAACCCCAAATACTGCAGCGGTTTCACCAGCCTGCATCTTGGCTGTGGATGAGATCGCAGCCCATGGGGTTGATACCGCATCAGGAATAATTGCAGCCTGCTCAAATGGCAAAGAGTCTGGAATCTTTGCAACTAAATGTGCATTAGTAACAACGTATTCAGCCCATCCACCGTTGTAATCAAAACCCATTGTTGTTATTTGATTGGCAGCATTTCGCTCACCTGCAATAACAACTACTCGGTCGCCAATTGCACTACTTGTTACTCCTTGGCCAACCTGATCAATGACACCGGCAACTTCGTGGCCCAAGGTCACATGATCACCCTTTAAATAGCCGGGAGATAAAATCCCTTCTAGTAGATGCACATCTGATAAACACACACCAGCTGCTGCCACCTTGATGCGCACCTGTCCTGGGCCCGCATCAGGAGTTGGAACATCAACAACCTCAAAGGCACGTGTTGACACTGATATCTGTCCAGCTCTCATGTGATCTTTCCTTCTGCTCGGTTGATCAAAGTATTAACCGCATCTCCAAAGCCTGCAAAGGCTGGATTAGTTGTTTGGCCTGCCCGATAGCGAGCCCAAATCTGTTGAATGATGACCGCTAATCTAAAAAGCCCAAAGACTTCATAGAAGGTAAAGTCATCGCACTTTCGCCCGCTTAACTCTAAATACCTTGCAACGAATTGTTCACGAGTTGGCATGCCAGGTAAGTGACTTGGTTGTCTGCGAAGGAATGCAAAAGCTTCGTCATCATCACCATCAACCCAATAGGCAAGTGCTGAGCCCAAATCCATGAGGGGATCGCCAACTGTTGCTAGCTCCCAATCTAAAACACCAGCAATACGTCCGTGCTCTAAATCAAAAACAACGTTATCAATGCGCCAATCACCATGAATGATGCAGGAGTCAACATCTTCTGGTTTATTGGCCTCTAGCCAGGCCATTACCTTTTCACCGTTTGGCACATCATCTGTTAAAGCATTGCGATAACGCTTTGACCAACCCTCAACTTGGCGGGCAACATAGCCTTGCCCTTTATTGAGTTCAGCCAAGATAGATGAATCAACGGCGTGAAGTTGAACTAATCCATTAATTAATGAATCTGCCATCACTTCAATGTCACTGGCCGTTATCTCTTCTGCAATATCACGGCGAAAGATCTGACCGACAACTCTTTCCATGACATAGAAATCAGAGCCCATCACAGAATGGTCTTCACATAGTGCAATCATCCCCGGCACCAATGAATACACCGAGTTCAATCTTGATTGAATCAAGAACTCACGCTTCATATCGTGGGCAGAGACAGCCTTTGTGCCAACAGGTGGTCTGCGCAGTACTAACTCACGCCCTGGATATTTCACGAGATAGGTCAGATTAGATGCACCGCTTCGAAACTGCAGTACCTCTGGAAGCTCATCTATATTGATAAAGGGATGTAACCACTCATGCATGGCTGCAACATCGAAGCGATCCTCCTCGCGGACCGCGGTTACATCATTCATGACAAATAAGGTTTGATTTCTAGACGAGCGATGTCACGAATATGAACCTCATCCGGCCCATCAACGATGCGTAATGTGCGAATTCCCGCATACATTGCTGCAAGTGGTGAGTCTTGGCTAACGCCAGCCCCGCCATAGCTTTGAATGGCGTGGTCAATAATTCGCTCTGCCATCTGGGGGACTGCCACTTTGATTGCAGCAATCTCTTTGCGAGCACCTTTTGCCCCAACTGTGTCGATCATCCAGGCAGCCTTTAGCACAAGCAGGCGTGCTTGCTCAATATCAATACGGGCTTGGGCAATCCAATCTTGGATGACACCTTGTTGCACTAACGCTTTTCCAAATGTTTCGCGTGCAATAGATCGCTTAATCATGAGTGATAAGGCGCGCTCTGCCATACCAATTGCTCTCATGCAGTGATGAATGCGTCCTGGTCCAAGGCGGGCTTGGGCCAAGGCAAAGCCTTCACCTTCTGGTCCCAAAAGATTTGCAATAGGGACCCGCACATTAGTAAATGAAACTTCGGCATGGCCATGTTGGTCCACATATCCAAAGACAGTTAAGTTGCGCTCCACCTTCACACCAGGAGTGTTGATTGGAACAAGCACCATGGATTGTTGATTATGTGCTTCAGCATCAGGGTTGGTCTTTCCCATGACAATAAGCAATTGACAGCGCTCATCCATGGCACCGGTTGTCCACCACTTAGTACCGTTGATGACATAGTCGCCGCCATCTTTAACAATCGATGTTCTGATGTTTCTGGCATCACTAGATGCCACATCAGGTTCAGTCATAGCAAAACCAGATCGAATGCGTCCATCTAATAACGGCTCAAGCCACATTTTCTTCTGCTCAGCAGTTGCAAACATGTCTAGTAACTCCATGTTGCCGGTATCTGGTGCTGCGCAGTTGATGGCTTCAGGTGCAAGTTCGGGGGACCAGCCAGTGATTTCGGCCAAGGTTGCATACTCTGTAACAGTTAAACCATGGTGGGGATCATGGCTGTGAGGCAAAAACAGATTCCATAAACCTTGCGCTCTTGCCTTAGTTTTTAACTCTTCAACAACTGCTGGCACACCATGAGGCTTGCCAGCTGCTCGTAGCGCTTCCCGTTGATGCTCATAAACTGCCTCTGCCGGAAAGACCTCTGCCTCCATAAAGGCTTGGAGTTTGGCGGCATATTCGCTTGTCTTAGCGCTCAATGAGAAATCCATGCCTTAACCTTACGCATAGTTGCCCAATTTGAGGAGAGAGTATGAGTGTTCTTGACCGCTTTCGTTTAGATGGAAAGGTCGCAGTGGTCACAGGGGCCTCTTCTGGTCTTGGAGTTGCTTTTGCTAAGGCGTTGGCCGAAGCAGGAGCCGATGTTGTCTTAGGAGCACGCCGCGTTGAACGCCTGGCAGATACTGGTGCGTTAGTAACTGCAGCTGGCAGAAAGTTTGCATCCTTGCAAACAGATGTCACACAGCCAGAACAGTGCGATGCACTTATCGCACATGCCATCAAAGAGTTTGGTCGTGTAGACATCCTGGTTAACAACGCAGGTGTTGGCACAGCGGTTCCTGCAACACATGAAACCCCAGAACAATTTAGATCTGTCCTAGATGTCAATCTCTTTGGTGCTTATTGGATGTCACAAGCATTTGCAAAGGCAAACAAAAATGGTGGAGCAATCGTTAACATCTCCAGCATCCTTGGCATCAAGCCGCAAGGATTGCCACAAGCTGCCTATGCCTCAAGTAAAGCAGGGCTCATTGGTTTAACCAGAGACTTAGCTGCGCAATGGACTGGGCGTAAGAACATTAGAGTAAATGCGCTCGCACCAGGCTTTTTTCCATCTGAGATGAGCGATGAACTTCCTGCAGACATGGTCAACATGATCAAAATGTTTGCACCTGCTGGTCGCCTCGGAGATCCAGAAGAGTTAGCAGCAACACTGATCTGGTTAGTCAGTGATGCATCTAGTTATGTCACAGGAATTACCGTGCCAGTTGATGGTGGATTGGTCATGCCGTAAGTATTTAAGAAAGACAAAAGCCCCGCGGAAGTTATTCTGCGGGGCTTTTGTCTTTTAACGGAAGAGGTTTTTACTCTTTTGACTAAGGTTAAAAAAGTTTAGCATCTTTTCATCTATCCACAGATTAACTCTCCTCGAACTCGGACGAGTCGATTTACCCTTACCTTCCCTTTGCGTACTGCTGTAGCTCAACGGATAGAGCACTTTTTTGACTAAGGAGCGGTTACGGGTTCGAATCCCGTCAGCAGTACGCACATCAAGTGGCCCCGCAGTTTGTCGCGCGGGGCTACTTTTTTGTCAGTCACTCTGCGTAAACTAAATACATGGCCATTCGCTTTCGTCGATCTATGAAGTTACTGCCAGGTGTTCGCCTCAGCGTTAATAAGGACTCGGTTGGAATGTCCTTTGGTGTTCCAGGTGCTCGCTACACAATAAATTCAAAAGGTCGACGCACCGTTTCAACTGGAATTCCTGGAACAGGCCTCTATAACGTGGAAACACTTAGTGGTGGCAGGGGAAAGAGCCGGGGGAGTACAACAAAGGCAGCTTCAGGTGAGGAAGAAAAGGTTGTTCCTTACGACCCACCAACGAGCATGCAGCCTGGACTCTTTGCAAAGAAAGCAGAGCGCGCACTCTATGCCTACCTACGAGACATCTTTAAGTGGAATGAAGCTGACACACCAGATCAAGCAATTGAAAAAGCAAAAGCGCTAGAGCAAGAACACCCCAGCCTCAAATGGAGCCTTGACCTGCTCAAGTTTCTTTATTGCGTTAAGGGTAGCTCAGTAGATGATTCGACAGGCTCTGAGTGGGGCAGGCAGTTATGGAGTAATCGCCAGAGCGCCTTTAACGACAAGTATGTACGAAAGTACTTCGTAGGAATTACTCCTCAGGTTCAAATTACTAATGGAATATTCACTTCTAGCGTTTATAACGACCAAATACTTGGCCATATTTATGTTGAATTACTCCAGCATATGGGCAAGTTTGAAGAAGCCTTTGCAATCTTGCATGAGATGCAACCTGATCAGCTAGTTGCGATCTCTATCGCCGACATTGAAATCGGTAAAAAAGATTATGACGGAGCGATTGAAACAACTGAAGATATTGAAAACGAGGATGATGCAACGGCAATGATGTTGATCCTGCGTGGTGTTGCTTTCCGTGAAAAGGGCTTAAATGATGGGGCACTTGAATGCTTCAAGCGTGCACTTGCATCAAAGAAGCGTTCTGAGATCTTGCTTCATCGCGCACTCTTTGAACGAGCTGAAACCTATGCACGAATAGGCAAGAAAGCGATGGCAATCAAGGACTTAGAAAAGATCTTGGTTGATGACTCTGACTATCCAGCTGTGCAGGAAAAGCTAGATGCGTTCAATGCTTAGATCTAACTGAACAAACCTTCAAATCAAATTTTATTAAGGCCATGCATCGGTAGCGGTAGATAGAAAATGGGGATTCATTCTTGAACTCAAAGACTTTGCGCAATACAAAGATTTCAGTAACAACTTCAAGGACTGGGTATGCCTCAGTTACCTCTAGCTTTATAAGATGAAGAGGACCGTGGATTTCTGCTTGTTTTAGTAGTTACTTTGAGTTACAGAACTTAATCCAGCCAGTGCCATCGTCTGAATCAAGCACATTTGGGTCAAGAATTAGTAAAGCATCTAAATCTCGGCTCCACTGGTGGGTCTTCGCCCAGAAGTCGGCCTGCGATGGATCGTTCGGGACAGGTTCCTCGCCGTTGTTCCACACATCAATTAGGTCCTGGTTATTGACCGTGTCTTTACCTGTCGCATTTGGTATTACGCAAAGACTTGCTTTGAGCCGTGCAATCTTTTCTTCTTTGGCCTTGTCGGCCGCTGAAGGCGCGCCTGAACACCCAGAAAGCAGGACAACCATACCTATCGATAGCGCGCACAAACTCTTTATCTTCACAGTCAGCTCGGGGCTGTTCAAGGATCTAACCCGGATTTCTTGATTCAAACGGCTCAGAGATTAAGAGTTGAGGGCCACAGCGGGCCCCAACTGATAATGCCTTAAGTCGCCAACTTACTCTCAGAAGCGGTGATAGATGATGCTTCAACTCCCAGTACCTCGCCATCGACTGAGAGGCTGTATGAGAGATTAAATACCTCAGAATTACTACTGACTGCTACATCCTGAGTAATTTTCTTATTGATTATGGTGCAGGAGTTGAACTCGTAGCTCTGATTATCAATGAGCATTCCATATTGCGTGCTGACAATGAAAATAAACTGATCAATTCCGACATTCGATCTAAAGTCCGGTGATGCAAGCGAGTAGGCCAACTCCCAATCATCTTTGGCCATGGCATCTATCTGCGCTGAAATATGTGCATCGACTAACTGTGCTTGCTCACTGCTACAGGCACCATCGGCTAACTCTTCAAATGCCGCCTTTTGTGAACAGCTACTGAGTAACAACATCATTACGCACAGTGCAATTAAACGCTTCATAGGGAGAGTTTAACTACCCTGCATTAAGGGTGTCTTGGTGAAATGTTTTGCACCTATCCGAGTGCTGGTCATTCTGCTCGCTCAGCTTTACTTCTTAACTACCTTTGAAAGATAAGGAAGGTAATCAAGGGTGATCCACCCGCACCTGTCATAGAGAAACTTGCCGGCAGTAGTTGCATGCAGGAAGAAGTTCTTGGCACCCATCTCTGTGTGGGTCTTCATAACCCACTTAAGTAATTCAGAGCCATATCCGTTTTTCTGATGGATAGTTGGCGTGCCCATGTTCCAGATGCCCACAGTGTCTTTATAGATCACCGCTGTTACTAGTGAAACCATTTCACCATCTTTGAACAGACCCCAGGTGTGATCCTGTTCAGTTGCAAATTGGAAGGGCTTGAAATCTGCAATCATTTCAGGGGTCATCGAATACACATCTGCATAGATCTGATTCATAACATCACTATCGGTTGGGACAAGGCGTCTAATACTTAGGCCCGCGCGAAGTGTGAAGTTATCAAGTGAAGTGTCGGCACTCCAGAGCATAAATGGGCCACCACCATGGTTTGTGTATCCGAGTTCGGCTAAGGCGGTTGTGTGCACGACTGCCGGTCCTGCTAAACGAATACCTGCAGGAGCCTGATTAGCTTCAATGGTTGTGAGTAACTCAGCGAGAGCTTCTTTGCGTGAGGAGTAGAGCAATGCATTATTGAGCATTGCAAACTGTGAGTTGCTACTGCATATTCTCCAGCCGTCGCCCTGTGCAATTTTTAAATGAGGGTGTTTTTCAGAGAAGAGCTCCAACCCATCGCTAAATTGCTGAAGGAACTCAAGGCGTTGTTCATAGCTTGTGTGCATGCGCAGAGTGTAAGGTCAGAGGTGTTTGAAAATCTAGAGTGAGGCAAGCCTATGAAGCGCTTTCCCTTTATCCGAGTGGGGCTGCTCTTTGCCTTCTCGCCCTTACTGCTGGCCTTTGTCACCTCCCTCTTCCAGGGTGGATCGATGTGGGATGAGGGCAGTGGCACTGGGGGATATATCTGGTTGATGATGGGAACGCTGCCAGTTGGATTTGTGCTGATTGTTATTGGCGTGGTGGTGGGGATTGTTCGTAAATTAAGTAAGTAGCCTCGAGGAGTTTGAGCGTAAAGCCTGAGTCTGAACCACTGAGAAATATTCCCTCAGGTATTTACACCCCTCCTCTGCAGGTTTAGATTTCTAGGACGTTAACCCCACTTACTTAGGAGAGAAAATGGCACGTGCAATTGAAGTAGCAGTTGTAGAAGCAGTAGAAGGCAAGACACGTGCGCAGCAGATTGCACGTTTGAAAGAGTGGAAGAAGTTCTGGCTAGGACTAGGCGCAGAAAAGGTTGTTGTTCAAGAAGTTGCAGTGGGTAATCTCAATGGTGGTTGGATTTTTTCCGTGCACCACAAGAGTGGAGCTGCATATGGCGTGGGATTTGATGACTACTTTAAGAACTCAAAGAGCTTTGATGCAGTAGTTGATAAGTGGATCAAGACTCCAACACTTAAGATAAGCAGCTTCTCGCTAACCTTCGAGCTTGATGAGATTTAAGCAATAAAGGGTAGTTACAAAGGCCCCGTACTAATGTCCGGGGCCTTTGTGCTGCCAAAAAGGCTCCACGACCTATACGATTTCGCCAACCTTACTTAAGAAAAGAGAGAAACCATGGGCGCTTGCGCTTGCACATACACCAGAGATGAAGAGAAGAACTGCGACGGAACACACAAGGTCGTAAAGGCTGTTAAGGCTGAGATGGCAGAGAAGCTAGAAGCAAATGGCTTTCCTCATGCCGCAGAGTATGTGAGAAACAACTAAATCTTTTTTCCTCTGGTGATGAAAGTAGTTGCAAGGCTTCCTCAGATGGTTTTGGGGTTTGCGCTTGCCTATGCCGGTGTTGGGCATCTAACAAGTAACCGGCAAGAGTTTCAGGCACAAGTTCCATCACTGCTTAAAGATTATGCAGACTTTGTTGTGTTGGCATCTGGGGTGGTTGAGATCGCACTGGGTGTTGGTTTGATTGCGTTGTGGAAGTATCGCGTGCAGATCGGTTGGGTAGTTGCCGCTTTCTTTGTGGCAATCTTTTGGGGAAATATCTCTCAATATATAAACGGCGTTGATGCATTTGGGTTAAATAGCGATAGAGCGCGATTGATTAGATTGTTCTTTCAGCCGTTGTTGGTTATGTGGGCCCTCGGTAGTACTGGTGCGTGGCGGGCGTTGAGATCTAGGGTTAAGCCATGACCCAGAGACAAGAGTTCAGAGTTATTCGAAGCTATAACGGCTTTGAACTTCGTGAGTATTTACCGTGCTCGTTAGCTGAGGTGAAAGTCTCAGCAGATCTCTCATCTGCTGGCAGCCTGGCCTTTAGATCTTTGTTTGGTTACATCGCCCAAGGTAACAAGCGCTCAGAAAAGATTGCCATGACCGCCCCTGTTATCAGCGCACAAAAGGCTGAAAAGGCGGCAGATGA
>Ga0209400_1002239_pt1 | contig 14813 bp, 19 predicted proteins | sample M_130807_EF_Meta_FD_187313 | JGI IMG/M metagenome (GOLD analysis project Ga0209400, IMG submission 187313) | Freshwater microbial communities from Lake Montjoie, Canada to study carbon cycling - M_130807_EF_MetaG (SPAdes) (version 2) | ecosystem: Environmental > Aquatic > Freshwater > Lake... | reverse complement strand
ACCGCTGATGGCGGCGCAACGGCTTGTATTTACACCGTTCCTGCTGGATATACGGGTTACATTTTTGATTTTCTCTGTTCTTCCGGTGTTACTACCGCTAATGCATATACAAGCATTGGTTTGTACAATAGGCCGTTTGGCGGGGTTTTTGACAACACAATTCAAGGCAGATGCGCAAACGGCGGTTCTTTTACCATCCCGTTGAATTACCCGGTAGTTTTTACGGAAAAAACAGACATCGAAGTCCGGGCAAGCGCCACAAACTTATCCAATGTAACGGCAAACTTCAGAATCCTGCTGGTGCAGAATGGCTACCAAATCTAAGTCCCCGGCGTGGCAACGCAAAGAAGGTAAGTCCGAGAGTGGCGGTTTGAACGCCAAAGGAAGGGCTTCTTATAACGCTGCCAATCCGGGTAAGCCCGGACTCAAGCCACCACAACCGGAAGGTGGGTCGCGCAAGAAGTCATTCTGTGCCCGGATGTCGGGCATGAAGAAGAAGCTCACTAGCGCCAAAACCGCCAACGATCCGGACTCCCGCATCAACAAGAGCCTTCGGGCGTGGAAGTGCTGAGGTGAATGTGGAACATACTATTTGGAACGCAGTTCTTTCGGTAGGCGTCAGCGTTGCGGGATTCTTCCTCAAGAGCATGTATGATGAGGTAAAACGCCTTCAAGTACTGATCAACAAGACCCGCGAAGAAATTGCCAAAGAGTATGTGACCAAGTCACAGTTGGACGCGGACATTAACCGCATCTTTGATCGGCTTGACAGACTTGAGTCTAAAATTGACCGGTTGATGGAAAAACACTCATGAGAAAGCTTAAGAAATTCAAGCGTTACGATGAGGGCGGAGCCGTAGGCTCAGGATCGGGCGATCCGTTCTCATACACGGAATTTGAACCCGGTCGAGGCGAAAAAAATCTAGAAGGTATTAAAAATTTCTTTGGGTTTGGAAAGAAAGAACCTGCTCCGATTGAAGAACGTAAACCCCCAAAGGTTAGAGAAGAAGCTGAACCCACAAGGGCTGAACCCGTAAAAGCTGAACCCACAAAAGCGGAAAGTAAACCGATTAAATTAACTAAAGCCGAAGAACGCGCGGACTACGAAGGTGATACAGACGCCACGAGCGGAAGCCAAACTTTTAAGCCCTCTGCACGGCCCCCCGTTGCATCCACAAGCAGACCCGCTGCGTCCAGACCCGCCGTTGAGAAAACTCCCACTGCCCCTGCCAAACCCCCTAAAGCTGCCGAGAAAACTCCAGAGCCTTCTTCTAAACCTAGCTATTCAGGAGCAGGTGATAGCGACGATAGCGTCGACACCAAAAAGAAGAATGAGGTAGAACGACTCAAGCGAGTTGGTAGTGGTGCTGTTGAACAGACCATGATGGGTCCGGTTGAGACCGTTGCCCTTGGGGTTTCCAAACTCCCAGCCCTAGCCCGTGCCGGTTTTGGCGCGGCTCGAAAAGCTTACAACGACCTAACTTCTCCTTCCGGTGGAAAAGGAACCGGTAAATTCCCTGAAGAAAAACCGGAGATTAGCGTACCTAGGACTCCCGCAGTTGAGCGAAAAGCTAAGGTTGAAGGGCCCCCTGCGTCCGCAGCAGCGCCAAAGCCAAAGACATCTGCGGAACAGATGGGCTTACGGGAAACTGGCCCAATGGAGCGGGCTCGTAAAGCTAAAGAAAAGTTTGACGAAGCTGCTGAAACTGCTAGAAAAGCTAAACCCGCTGCTGATGACGAAGTAGTGCAGGAAGCAGCTAAGCGTGCAGCATCTAAACGTCAAACTCCAGACAACAGGCGCTTCCCAAATAAAGGAAGTGCTACTACCGGTCGCCCCAAAGCCAGCGGGGAATTTAAACCTACGGGTAATAAGTTTGACAGGCCGGTGGGTGAGAAACGCGGTCCAAAGACCGATGAAGTGCTTAAGCGGGAAGGACTTGCAGCCAAAAAAGGTGGCAAGATCCCAGCCTTCAAGAAAGGCGGATTTGTCAGTCGCGGTGATGGTTGCGCCCAGCGTGGCAAAACCAAAGGCAGGATGGTGTAATGCCTAGCCACAGCAAAAAACAGCACAACTTCATGGAGGCGATTGCCCATTCGCCTTCATTTGCTAAAAAAGCTGGTGTTCCTCAGTCCGTGGGCAAAGACTACGCAGAAGCTGACAAAGGTCGCAAATTTTCTAAGGGTGGTGATATGGCTGGGAATACTAAAGCCAAAAAATTTAATTATGGCGGCGACGTAGTTGATGAAGTTAGTTACGATGGATCGCCTTCATTTGGTACTGAAGCGTCATTACGGCGAGGTCGGCCGCTTACTTTTCGAGAACTTCGGGGACCAGAGCCTCAAATAACCCGAGACAATCCTGTAGAACCTCCTACTCGTACTCCTCGTACTCCTCGTACTCCTCGTACTCCTCGTACTAGTCTTACTCCTTCTCGTACTAGTCCTAATCCTTCTCGTACTGTTCCTTATTACGAACAACCGGGGTATCAGCCCCCACGGATTACACCTACTCCTGTAGAAACTCCTACTCGTGATATTCCTTATTACGAACAACCGGGGTATGAACCTCCTACTCGTGTAGATTCTACTCCTGTAGAACCTCCTACTCGTGTAGATGAGCCTCCACGGATTCCACCTACTCCTACTCCTGTAGAACCTCCTACTCGTGTAGAACCTCCTCCTCCTACTCGTGTAGAACCTCCTCCTCCTATTCCTGTAAATATGCCGCGCGGTATGAAGAAAGGCGGTATGGCCGAATCAAAAGAAATGGTCAAAAAGGAAGTGGCCTTCATGAAAAAGAAGGGCGCTCCTAAATCCATGATCAAGCATGAGAAAGAAGAAGTTAAAGGCTATGCCAAAGGTGGTTCTATTGATGGTTGTGCCATACGTGGCAAAACCAGACTCAAACGCGGCGGAATGTGCTAATGTTATCGAGCCGTGGCATGGGTAAAGTTGACCCGTCTAAAATGCCGGGCAAAAAGACGATCATCCGTAAGGATGATCCGAATCAGGTAGCCATGTACGCTGAAGGCGGGCATGTTGGTCTGTACGACAACATCAACGCCAAACGCAAACGTATCGCCCAAGGCTCTGGTGAGAAAATGAGGAAGCCCGTAGCCAATGGCGCTCCTTCCAAGCAAGACTTTATCGACTCTGCTAAAACGGCTAAAAAATGACAGTCTCCGGAGTCGCCAACTTTGACATGAACTTCACGGAACTCGCTGAAGAAGCGTTTGAACGTGCAGGTCGTGAGATGCGCTCCGGTTATGATCTTCGGACGGCGCGGCGCAGTGCCAATATCATGATGGCCGAGTGGGCCAACCGTGGTATCAATATGTGGACGATTGAACAAGGTAGCATCAATCTAGTCCAAGGTACCGCGACGTATAACTTACCGGCTGACACGGTAGACCTGCTGGAGCATGTGATCCGTACCGGGTCAGGAAATGCCTCTACCCAAGCAGATCTTAGTATAACTCGTATTAGCGTTTCCACTTACGCTACGATCCCAAACAAACTTAGCCAAGCGCGTCCAATACAAGTTTATATTGATCGCAAGCAGGATATTCCTACAGTCACCGTCTGGCCTATCCCGGACCAAGGTACAAGCGGCAGTCCATATTACACTTTTGTATACTGGCGGCTGCGCCGAATGGATAATATTAATACGGGCGTCAACACGGCTGATGTGAACTTCCGGTTCCTCCCCTGTCTTACCGCAGGGCTGGCTTATTACATAGCCATGAAGATCCCAGAAGGTGCACAGCGGCTTGATATGCTGAAGACTGAGTATGAGTACCAGTTTAAACTGGCCGCTGATGAAGATCGGGAAAAGGCGTCGGATCGGTTTGTACCTCGGCAGTACTTTATCGGTAGCAGCTAATGGGTAATCGGTTCGCCTCCGGCAAGATTGCTATTGCGGAATGCGACATGTGCGGGTTCCGGTACAAGTTAAAGGATCTCAAGAAGCTAGTAGTCAAGACAAAATTAGTTAATATTAAGGTCTGCCCTCAGTGCTGGACTCCCGATCAGCCGCAGTTGCAGTTGGGTATGTACCCGATTGATGACCCGCAAGCGTTGAGGGAACCTCGTAAAGATCTTAGTTATTATGTGTCTGGCCCTTCAGCAAACGGTTCGTTAAGTCAAGGTAGTAGGATTATTCAGTGGGGCTGGAACCCAGTAGGTGGCCCAAGAGATGATGGATTGACACCAAATGTCTTGGTTATGTACGGGCAAGTTGGTACAGTAACGGTTACGACGACATAGGAGTCCACGATGGACAAGAAAGAAGTTAAAGCTATCGCGGATACGGAAGTCCGTGCCCACGAGAAGAAAATGCACCCCGGCGCTAAAAAGATGAAGGCCGGTGGCCCCACTACGGACGACCGTATGAAGTACGGCAAGAACCTGTCTCGCGCTATGAACCAGCGCAGCGGCGCAAGGGGGCGGTGATGGGTGACTACAGCATGAAGCGCGGTGGCAAAGAAGTGGGACCTGCCTCAACTTACGCCGAGCCGCACACTATGGCGGGCAAAAAAGGCGTTGACTTGAGCAACAGCGGCTACGGTAAAAAATCTCGCTCGATAAGCCTTGATGACTTGTGCGTCAGCGTTGGCGGCGTTTCCAGCAGCGAGTGCCCACCACCCAAGACCTCTGGCATTAAAGTCCGGGGAACTGGTGCTGCAACTAAAGGTCTTATGGCGCGAGGCCCAATGGCATGAACTACGCCGATCTGGTCACTAACATATCTGACATCACGGAGAATACTTTCCTGACAAGAGATATGAACATGTTTATCCAGCAAGCTGAGCAGAAGATCTATAACACGGTCCAACTGCCTAACTTGCGGAGAAACGTGACCGGTGTGGCTACGCAATATAACAAGTACGTATCTTGCCCAAATGATTTTTTATCTGTGTACTCGATGGCGATTTTTCCCACGGGCGGCTCATACACGTTTTTGTTAAACAAGGATGTGAACTTTATCCGTGAGGCGTATCCAAACCCGACTGATTACGGTACTCCAGCCCATTACGCTATATTTGGCCCCCAGTCTTCGCTGCCAACAGAGTTGACATTTATTTTTGGCCCCACCCCAGACGTGCAATATAACGTAGAGTTGCACTATTATTACTATCCAGAATCAATCGTAACCGCTGGAACTACGTGGCTTGGGGATAATTTTGATTCCGCTCTGCTCAACGGCGCATTAGTTGAGGCTATTCGGTTTATGAAAGGTGAGCAAGATTTGATCGCGGTCTACAAAGGTATGTACGACAACGCGTTGATTCTTCTCAAACAGTTGGGCGAAGGAAAAGATCGTCAAGATGCGTACCGCAGCGGCCAGACCCGCGTGCAAGTTATTTAATTTTAGGAGTTTCTCATGGCTTTTACTGGCAACTACATGCCTACCTCGTTCAAAGTTGGATTGATGAACGGAGTATTTTCATTCTCTGCGGGTACGGGTGATGCGTATTACATTGCTCTGTACACCAACTTAGCTACGTTTGATTCCACGACCAGTGCATACACTGTGACTAACGAAGTTACTGGTACGGGATATACGGCTGGCGGAAACCTTTTGACGGTATCTACCGCACCGTCTCCATTGGGACCAACGTGGACTTCGGGCAACACGACTGCGTATATCAACTTTTCTGATACAACGTGGACGACTGCATCCATTACGGCTCGCGGTGCGTTGATTTACAAGAACAGTACGTTGACGATTGGCGGAAGCTCGATTGTTAAGCCTGTGATTGCAGTTCTGGACTTTGGTTCAGATAAGACATCAAGCGCAGCTAACTTTACTGTTCAGTTCCCGGCAGTCGGTTCTAGCCCAGCAGGTTCGACGGCGATTCTTCGGATTGCATAATGGCTATCTCTCTCAAACACCAATTTAACAGCGGTAAGCTGGACGGTTCGGATACGACGTTAGTCCAGCCGTCGAATTGGAACTCGGAGCATTTGCTGTCTATCGGCTCTCCTAAGTTGTTTGGGAGAACGTCATCTATTGGCGCAACGACATCAAGTTTGTCTGCGGTAACGCAAGCCAATCCGGGGGTATTTACAACCTCCGCCGCGCACAACCTGATTGTCGGGCAGCTAGTCACCATCACGGGTGTGGTGGGGATGACCCAGCTAAACAGCAATACTTACGTTGTTAATACGACGCCACTGACTACGACGTTTACGCTATCAAGTGAAGGTACGACCGGACTGGTTGCGCTTAATACTTCTGCATTTACGGCGTACTCGTCAGGCGGAACGGTCACCCCCACTGGCACGGGACTAGCGGAAGAGATCGCGGTTACAGGGACGGGCAGTGCGGTACTAGCCACAACCCCATCTGTTACAAACCCAACGGTTACTAACTACGTTGAGACGCTGTATACAGCCAACACTAGCACGGCGATAACTATTGATTTGGCAAACGGTACGGTCCAGAACTTGACGTTGACGGGTAACGCGACAATAACGATGCCAACGGCAGTAGCGGGTAAGTCATTCATTATCATACTGTCTCAAGACGCTACGGGAAGCCGCACAGTCACTTGGTCTACCGTGTCTTGGCCTTCAGCGACCGCACCAACGATTACAACCACCGCAAGCAAGAAGGACATCTATTCGTTTTTCTCCAACGGCACTAGCTGGTTTGGCACCACTATTGGGCAAAATTACACATAATGTTTGCTGCATCTAAATCAGGTCGAGCGGTTGCGGCGGCAAATACCGACCCGTACTTTCCTAATGTCACGTTGCTGTTGGAGCCAACCAGTACTAACGGGCAGCAGAACAACACGTTCCTTGATTCCAGCACTAACAACTTTACGTTAACCCGTAGCGGAACCCCAACGCAAGGGAGTGTGACTCCGTATTGGCCTAACGGGTATTGGGGTAACTATTTTAATGGTAGTACATCTGATTATTTAAGCACCCCAAATAGCGCAAATCTTGTTCTGGGAAGTTCAAATTATACAATTGAGTGTTGGGTATTTCCCACCGTTTCCGCATCATCTTTAGCGATGATAAGCAAGGGGAATACAAGTTCTCTGGGCACCGAGTTTTGGACGCTTGAATTTTCAAATACAACTGGAGGATTTTCGTTTTATGTTGGCGCATATAGTTCCGGCTCTCCTCTTTTAACAGGAACGGCAACCCTTAATGCTTGGAACCATATTGCAGTTGTTAGAAACGGGTTAGTACACAATCTATATGTTAACGGCACAAGCGTTTCCAATATAACTATAGGTTCTAGTTATACAGTTGCAAGTGGCGGCAATTTGTATCTTGCAACTGGATGGTATACCCCTGCCAGTCGCGCTATCACTGGATATATATCAAACGCCCGTCTTGTAATTGGCACTGCCGTTTATACATCTAATTTCACTCCATCAACCACGCCGTTGACGGCAATCACTAATACTCAACTTCTTACTTGCCAAAGCAATAGATTTGTAGATAACAGCACCAACAATTTTGCAATCACAGCTACCGGCACCCCCAAAGTCCAAGCATTCCAGCCGTTCTCACCGACTGCTTCTTACACCACCGCGTTGTATGGGGGGAGTGGGTATTTTAATGGCAGCACGGACTATCTTTCAAACGCTTCAAGTTCTGCGTTTACATTTGGAACTGCTGATTTTACGGTTGAGTATTGGGTTTATTGCCCGTCCTTGCCCGGACCGTTTACTATTCTTTGTGGCGGTAATGCAAGCTCTGCCACAGATATTGGTTTTGGATTTAACCCAAGCTCTCCGTACTGTACGCATAATGCAAACTGGCCGGTTTATACAACTACGGCAATGCCAACAAATGCGTGGACGCATCTTGCTTTTACAAGGACAAGCGGAACTTGGAAGTTGTACATGAACGGGGTTGATGTAACAACCGGCTCTCAATCAAATCCCAATGTTACAACCGCAACTTTAGGAATTGGCGCTACAAGCGGAGGAACGTCAAAGTTTATTGGTTATATATGTAATCTTCGCGTTGTTAAAGGAGTTGCCGTCTACACCGGAGCGTTTACTCCACCTACGTTGGCTCCGCTGACAACAGCAGGTTCTACAAGCGCGGCGAGCTATTCAAGCACAACCAACGTCAATACAAGTTTTGCTTCATCTGCAACCTCACTGCTAACCAACTTCACAAACGCAGGGATTTACGACGCTGCGGTGCAGAACAATGAAGTAACGGTAGGAAGCGCACAGGCAAGCACCACGGTAGCTAAGTGGTCGCCAACGAGCATGAAGTTCAACGGGACTACGGATTATTTAACCTCAGTTCGGGGCGATGGATACAACTTAGGAACCGTATACACAGTTGAAGCGTGGGTGTACCCGTCTTCTGTTAGTGGGAATCAAGGAATAATAAATTTATCAACTGGCGCTACAGTTAACGCGGGGTTTAACTTTTATTTAGTCGGCTCAACTGTAACTGTTAATAATGGCTCGATTGGCGGCACCGGACCTTCTGGCGGAACACTAACAACAGGCCAGTGGTATTATATCGCTATTGTTTGCAACGGAACTAATACGGTTTTGTATATAAATGGCACTTTAACAAATACTTATGTTGGAGTCACAGGATTTACTGGAACGTGGACAAATGCAACAATCGGAAACATTGCAGATAAAACAATGTATTTTAACGGGTATATACAAGACCTACGTTTAACAAAAGGTATTGCCCGTACAATTACAACACCAACAGCCGCGTTCCCAACGAGGTAACCATGCAACTTGCTAACCCAGACCTCATCATCAAAGACCACACAGAGTGGTTCCCCAACACATCGTTTGGCGACCGTGGTCCAGCTTTTGACTGGATTGCCGAACAGGGCTACTACATCATCACGGTGTGGAAGCCACACAACCACAACACAGAGAAGCTGGTATCTGCTGCCCCGCATCTGTATGACGGGATGTGCTGCATCGTTGACGTTGAGCCGCTGACTGCTGAAGAACTTCAGGCGCGAATCGACACGGAATGGAACGCAATCCGCAGCCGCCGCAACGTGATGCTCAAAGACTCAGATTGGACTCAGGTGGCTGATGCCCCGGTTGACAAAACAGCATGGGCAACGTACCGTCAGGGGTTGCGCGACATCACCAAACAGGCTGATCCGTCTAACATTGTTTGGCCGAAGGCACCATAATGGAAAACCAAAAACCCGAAAAACCTGACGACAAGTATGAGTACATCTGGGATGACGAAGCCCAGAAGTGGGTACCTGTAATTCCTTGTGTCATTGAAGTAAGCGGTGTAAGCGCAGAACTATTCACGCTGGGGTAAGTCATGGCTGCTGCGTTCAGCCTAGCGTTTGACCCAAACGCTTTTGAGGTAGAAGCTGGCGCAGTAGTTACTGGGGTTCAGGGCACCGGTAGCGTAGGAACAGTTCAAGCGGTCGATACAAACGGCGCGTTTGATGGTGCTGGCTTCGACCCCACTGCGTTCTATGTTGCGGGTCTAACCGCTACCGGAGTCCAAGGTACCGGTGCTGTTGGCACCGTAGCAGTTACCTTTAATCAAAATGTCTCTGTTACCGGCGTTGCCGGTACGGGCGCAATAGGAACACCGACAACTCAGCTTGGTGTTCAAGTTACTGGGGTTCAAGGTACTGGCTCTATAGGTCAGACCGTTGTACCTCTTTCAGTTGCAGTTACCGGAGTTGCCGGTACTGGTCAAGTCGGCCAAGTAGCCGCAGTATTTCCTCTTGCCTATACAGTTACCGGAATTTCCGGTACTGGATCAATAGGGACGACAAATACTGAGCTTGGTATTCCGGTCACTGGAGTTGCCGGTACTGGGTCAATTGGCTCGGCAGTTGTAGCAACCGCGTTTGTAGTCACAGGCGTTTCAGGTACTGGGTCAGTCGGCCAGATAGTTGCGTCTATCCCTATTTCTTATACGGTTACCGGAGTTGGAGGTACCGGGGCGGTAGGCCAAGTAGCCGCTGTTTTCCCAAGTAACAATGCTGTTACCGGAATTGAAGGTACCGGTGCTGTTGGGTCAGTACAGGCTATTGTTTCAGTTGACATTTCTGTAACTGGGGTATCAGGTACGGGTCAAATTGGAACCGTTGCTTTAGTCGGTACCGATGGAGCGTTTGATGCTGGCGGATTCCTAAACTCCGCGTTCTATGTTGCGGGTTTAACTCTTTCTGGAGTCCAAGGTACTGGTCAAGTCGGCCAGATAGACGCGGTTATCCCTTCATCTTACACAGTTACCGGGGTTGAAGGTACCGGTACGGTTGGTCAGGCGGTTGTAGCAACATCGTTTGTTATTACTGGTGTTGAAGGTACAGGCCAAGTTGGGTCAGCCACTTCTGGCGTGGCGGTTTCGATCACACTTACAGGTGTATCGGGCACAGGCCAAGTTGGGTTTGCTGCACTAGTAGGTACGGACGGAGCGTTTGACGCTGGCGCATTCCAGAACACCGCATTTTATGTTTCTGGGCTAACTGCTACTGGCGTTCAGGGTGACGGCGCTGTTGGTCAGGTTAATGTATTAACCCCATTTGCTGTTAGCGGCGTTTCCGGTACGGGCGCGGTCGGTCAAGTAACGGCAGCGATTCCGTCTTCGGCCACAGTTACTGGAGTAGAAGGCACTGGACAAGTAGGTACCGTAACAGCAGTTTCTGGAGTTATCGCTCCTGTTACTGGGGTACAAGGTACCGGTGATGTTGGTCAGATAGTCGCCCCAATTACAGTTTTAGTTACCGGTGTTGAAGGCGTCGGTCAGATTGGGCAACTGTTTAGCTCCGTAGTTGTATACGTTGATGGGGTATCTGCTACCGGGTCGATTGGGTCAGTAACAACTCAACTCGGAGTTGCCGTTACCGGTGTGCAAGGCACTGGACAAATTGGTAATGTTGTTGTACCCCAACCTGTTGTATTATTAGTTAATGGCATTCAAGGCGTTGGGCGTGTCGGCCAAGTCACCCTTCCGTATAACAATTGGACTGTAATACCCACCCCCCAAGACCCGAACTGGGGCACAATCAGCAACCCACAGACCCCCACGTGGGGGCAAGTCAGCAACACTCAGACTCCAAACTGGTCTACTGTAACCTCAAACCCGAACCCACCCGGATGGACGCAAGTTACTAACGACACTGACTCTCCGTCTTGGATACAAATAGCTGCGTAAGGAATACTCATGGCAACCCCACTTCTTGGTCTGGCTCTACCCGTAACTGGCTCCCTTAACAATGCGTGGGGTGATACGGTTAATAACTCGATTACTTCTCTGCTTGACTCGGCGGTGGCTGGGACGACGACGCTCTCTACCGATGCCGATGTAACGCTAACGACTACACAAGAAGCCTCTAATCAATCTCGATCAGCCGTTCTTTTATGGACCGCTGCCGGAACAACCACCCGGACAATCACGGCCCCGGCTCAAAGCAAAGCCTACGTTGTTATCAACTCCAGCGGTACGCAGTCTATTAAGTTAGTCGGAGTAGGGCCAACTACGGGCATCACAATCGCCCCCAACGAGAAGTGCGTAGCTGCATGGAACGGATCTGATTTTGTAAAAGTTTCTGGGCTTACCTTAACGACAACGGGGACCAGCGGTGCGGCAACTCTTGTAGGTAACACACTAAACATTCCTCAATACGCTGGCGGTGGGGGTGGTGGGACGGTTACGTCGGTCGGTGGTACGGGCACGGTTAACGGCATTTCTTTGTCGGGTACGGTCACAAGCACGGGTAACTTGACCCTCGGCGGGTCTCTTTCTGGCGTTAACTTGGCTACTCAAGTAACGGGCAACCTGCCGGTTACTAACCTCAATGGCGGTACGGGTGCAGGCTCTTCTACTTTTTGGAGGGGCGACGGTACTTGGGCCGCAGCTAGTGGCGGTGGTGGTGGGACAGTCACTTCTGTTAGTGGTGCGGGTACCGTTAACGGTATTTCTTTATCTGGTACTGTAACTTCTACAGGTAGCTTAACGCTTGGCGGATCTCTTTCTGGAGTTAATTTAGCCACTCAGGTAACGGGCAACCTGCCAGTTAGTAACTTAAATAATGGTACTAGCGCAAGTTCTTCTACTTTTTGGCGTGGTGATGGCACTTGGGCCGCAGCTAGTGGTGGAGGTGGCGGTACGGTTACTTCTGTAGGGGGTACGGGTACGGTTAACGGACTCACACTCACCGGTACTGTAACTTCTTCAGGTAATTTGACCCTTGGTGGAACTCTTTCCAACGTCAGTCTTTCTACACAAGTAACCGGCAACCTGCCGGTTGCTAATCTTAATGGCGGTACTTCAGCCTCTGCCTCTACTTTTTGGTGTGGCAACGGTACTTGGGCTACTCCACCAACCGGTAGTGGTGGTGTCACATCTTTTAGTGCTGGTAGTACTGGATTTACGCCTAATACGGCATCGACTGGCGCTATTGTTTTGGCGGGTTCGTTAGCGGTGGGGTCCGGGGGTACTGGGGCGACGGCTGTTACAGGCTCTGGCAATAACGTCCTATCGACTAGCCCAACTCTTGTAACCCCAATCCTTGGCACTCCGCAATCCGGTACTCTCACAAACTGTACAAGTATTCCGGTCAATCAGGCGACTGGGAACCTTCCGGTAGCAAATCTTGGTAGCGGTACTGGCGCATCTAGTACGACATTTTGGCGTGGTGACGGTACTTGGGCCGCACCTACTTTTAGCGGCAGCACCACGGGGACTGGGGCTTATGTATTAGCAACCAGCCCAACTCTTGTAACCCCAATCCTCGGCACTCCGCAATCCGGTGCCCTCACAAACTGTACAAGTATTCCGGTCAATCAGGCGACTGGGACGTTGGCCGTAGCTAACGGTGGGACAGGTGGAACAACATCAACTGGTTCTGGGGCGGTTGTTCTTGCAACCAGCCCAACTATCACCACACCTGTTATTAGCGGGAACACAACCGTTAATAGTCTTAGGCTTGGAACCGGACCCGGAAGTGGGTCTAGAAACACGGTATTTGGCGGTAGTACCGCCGGAGGACTTTCCTCTAATTCTGGCACTGACAACACTTCAATTGGTTTTAATGCGGGGGCTGCATTAGATTCAACCGCCTCCAACAATACAGCGTTAGGATCCACAGCACTTGCTGCTAGTACAACTACTTCTAACAATACCGCAGTTGGTTACGGTGCGTTTAATAAAAGCACTGGGAGTTTTAACACAGGACTTGGTTCTTATGCTGGTTTTAGTACCACTACGGGTGGTAGTAATATTGCAATTGGGTATTCTACATTATATAGTGCCATTACCGCCAGTGATAATGTTGCGGTAGGTAATTCAGCATTGCTTTCCAATACGGGGGAGGGTAATACTGGTATTGGGCATTCCGCAGGTACGTCTATAACAAGCGGTGGTGCTAATGTTTGTGTTGGTTATTCCTCTGGGGCTACTCTTACTACTGGGACCAACAATATTTGTATTGGGTATTCTTCTGCTCCAAGTTCAGCTTCTGTATCTAATACTGTTACATTAGGCAACGCAAGCATAACCGCGTTACGTTGTGCGGTTACTAGCATCACCGCAATCTCTGATGCCCGCGACAAGAAAGACATTGTTGATATTCCAATTGGTTTAAGTTTTGTTGAAAAGCTGCGCCCCGTTTCGTTTAAGTGGGCAATGCGTAACCTTTACGAAGATCCTCAATTTACGGGAAAACAAGATATCCCGGAGTTTGGGTTTATTGCTCAAGACCTGCAATCGGCGCAAGAGGAAACCGGCGTAACCGTTCCTAATTTGGTAATGGACGACAACCCAGACAGGATAGAAGCTGCACCTAGTGCTCTTCTTCCAGTCCTCATCAAAGCTATCCAAGAACTCACCGCCCGCGTGAAAGAGCTAGAGGCTAAGGCCACCCAGTAATTTTTCTGTCTTGTACGAATCGTAGAATTTTGGAAGGGGCCACCCGCCCGCTGGGGTGGCTCTTGCCTCGCCAACTAAGGAGTTTGTTATGAAAGATCTCATCATCGAAGTTCTTGAAGGTTCGGAGCCGGTTGACGCATTACAGGCTTTGTTCGCTGTTGTTTACGCTGTTGCTGCTGAAAATGGTGTTGGCCGTTTCACGCTAACAGAGATGTTCTCTTCTACGATTGACGCGCATTTTGACGTTGCTGATTCAGCCTCTGAAGACGAGGAAGATGAAGCTGAAAAAGACGAGCAGACCGACAACTAAGGTCCGGCCCCGGTGCGACCCACCGGGGTTTTATATGTTTTACCCCTGCGCCGTTTGTCTTCGGGAATTTGCCAAAGATGACCTCATCGTCCACGGGCGCAGGACTTACTTTCTTTGTAGCGCGTGCAAGTCAGACGTAAACCGTCTTGACCGGTTCGGATTGTCTCCGTCAGATTATGACTTCCTGCTAAAACTTCAGGGGTATAATTGTGCTATATGTGACAACCCCCTCAAGCTCAAACAGTACAAGTTTGCGGTAGACCACTGCCACGACTCCGATGACGTTCGTGGAATCTTGTGTAAGCGATGTAATACAGCGTTGGGCATTTTTGAGGACGACCCAGACATAATCCTGCGAGCCGCAGAATACTTGAACAACCCCCCAGCTTTGGGTAAAGTCAAGAAACACAACGGGCGCAAAAAGGTGACGTTCCTGCGGGACGAGTATATAAGGATGCACGGCAATGGAGATAGCTGAACTTTTCCTGAAAGCGTGGCCGGTGCTACTTGGTCTGGTGACGCTCATCATCGTGCTGTCTAAGCTGGACTTGCGGGTAGCAGTCCTTGAAGAAAAAGTCAAGAGCGCCTTTGAGATCATCAACAAAATGAAGGATAAAGCATGACCGAGAAACTTGAA
>Ga0209400_1002238_pt1 | contig 14814 bp, 10 predicted proteins | sample M_130807_EF_Meta_FD_187313 | JGI IMG/M metagenome (GOLD analysis project Ga0209400, IMG submission 187313) | Freshwater microbial communities from Lake Montjoie, Canada to study carbon cycling - M_130807_EF_MetaG (SPAdes) (version 2) | ecosystem: Environmental > Aquatic > Freshwater > Lake... | reverse complement strand
GTCGTCGCGCAGGCCGATGCGGTCGAGCGAGAGCTGCACGTTGGAGCGGTCGAGGACGCGGAGCACCACGCTCTCGCCGAACATGGTGGGCAGCACGGCGACGCGCAGGTCCACCTGGCCCGAGGGAAGCGCCATCTCCACGCGGCCGTCCTGCGGCAGGCGGCGCTCGGAGATGTTCAGCTTGGCAAGCACCTTCACGCGGCTGACGAGCGGCATGGCCAGCGGCTTCGGCACCGGGAGCATCTCGTAGAGCACGCCGTCGATGCGGTAGCGCACCTTGAACTCGCTCTCGAACGGCTCCATGTGGATGTCGCTGGCCTTGTCGGCGATGGCCTGCATCAGGAGGTGGTTGAGGAGCTCGACCACCTTGTTGTCGCTCATCGCGTCGCTGAGCGTGGTCAGGTCGATGCTGGCGCTCGAGCGGCCGGCGGCGGCCTGCACCGCGGCGGAGTCCTGCTCGGCCAGGATCTTGCGGCCGGCGTCCGCCATGGACTTGCCGCCGTAGTGACGCGCGATGGCGGCGTCGATCTGGTCCGGAGGCGCCACCACGCACCGGACGCTGCCGAAGCCCATCACGTTCTTCAGGTCGTCGACGGCCCGGTAGTTGTCCCGGTTCTTCATCGCGATGACCAGCGCGCGGGTGGCCGGCTCGTATCCGACCGGCACCACCTTGTAGCTGTTGGCCGTGGCGGGCTGGATGGCGGAGACGACCTCCGGGGGGAGCTCGAGCGCCGACAGGTCGATATATTCGAAGCCGAACTGGCCGGCGAGCGCGATCTCGATGTCCTGCTCGGTGATCTTGCCGGACTCCAGGAGGATCTGGCCGAGCTTCTTGCCCTTGTGCGTGGTCTGCTGCGCGGTGAGCGCCACCTGGACGTCGTCACGGGTCACCTTCCCCATCTTGGTGAGGACGCGGCCGAAGCGACGCTGCTTCAGTTCTTCGACGGGGACGGGAGTAAGGACACCTGGCTCGGGCATGTGCGGGCTCCTGCGACCGACTGTCAGCCCAGGCCGGCAGCCGCAGAGCGCTCTGCGGGGATCCGGAGGCCTGGTCCACTCCGAGCAGCCGAAGAGGCCACAAGGAAATACGGACGCAAGGCGCTGGCTGATGGCATGTTAGGGAACGATTTCTAAGATGATTGACGTTTCGATTCGTTGTGTCACTTGCAAACCAAGACTGCACTGGCAGCATTTCCGGCCGAGCCGCGGAGGCAAACGCCTCGCGGCAGGCTCGTCAGCCCTCGTGCTTCTCATCAAGTTCGGCGCGACCGACGTTGCCGCCGGAGCGGTGCACCTTCTCGGTCATGTCACCGGGGTTGCGGCACTTGTCGATCATCTCCTCCGCCGAGATCATGCCCTTGGAGTAGAGGCTCCAGAGGTGGTCGTCGAGGAGCTGCATGCCGAACTTCTTGCCGGTCTGGATGGCCGAGTCGATGCGGAACGTCTTGTTCTCGCGGATCAGGTTGGAGATGGCGGGGGTAACCACCAGGAACTCATAACCGGCGACGCGGCCGGGCTTGTCCACGCGGGGGCACAGCACCTGGCTGATGACCGCCAGGAGCGAGGTGGAGAGCTGCACGCGCACCTGCTCCTGCTGGTTGGTCGGGAAGGCGTCGATGATTCGGTTGATGGTGCCGGCGGCGCCCGTGGTGTGCAGGGTGCCGAACACCAGGTGGCCCGTCTCTGCGGCGCGGATGGCGGCCTCGATGGTCTCGAGGTCACGCATTTCGCCGACGAGGATCACGTCCGGGTCCTGTCGCAGCGCGCGCTTCAGCGCCTCGGAGAAGGTGGGGACGTCGATGCCCAGCTCGCGCTGGTTGACCACCGACTTCTTGTGGTTGTGGTAATACTCGACCGGGTCCTCCACCGTGATGATGTGGCGTTCCCAGTTGTTGTTGATGTAGTCGATCATCGTCGCGAGCGACGTCGTCTTTCCCGAGCCGGTGGGGCCGGTGATGACGAACAGTCCGCGCGGACGGCGGATCAGGTCCTTGCAGATCTCCGGGAGGCCGATCTGCTCGAAGCTGAGCAGGCGGTTCGGGATCTGGCGCAGCACCATGCTGATGACGCCCTTCTGCTTGAAGACCGAGACGCGGAAGCGGGCCGCGGTGCCGAAGGCGAAGCCGAAGTCGGTGCTCCCCTTCTCCTGCAGCTCCTGCTGGTTCTTCTCCGGGGTCACGCTCTTCATGAGCTGCATCATGTCCTCCGGCTCCAGCGTCTTGGTGGCCAGGTTGCGGAGGCGGCCGCTCAGGCGGATGGTCGGGGGACGGCCGCAGGAGAGGTGAAGGTCGGAGGCGTCCTGCTTGACGACGACGTCGAGCAGGCGGTCCATCTGCAGCGTGGGCTTGCCGGACTCGACGGTGGTCTGTGATTCTGCGCTTGACATTGGTTCAGCTCTGTTCCTGGTGTGATCCGTGCCGCGACGGGAGGGCCCGTTCGGCATGCTCCGTCATTACTTCTTCGAGACCTCGCTGGGGTCGAAGCCCTCGATCTGCGCGTACTTCGCCACTTCGTCGGGGGTGGTGATGCCCTTGAGGATCTTGATGCGGCCGTCGCCGAGGAGGCTGCGCATGCCGCCACGCACGGCGGCCGCGCGCAGCTTGGAGACGCCGGCGCGCTGGAAGGCCAGCTCGCGGATCTCGCTGTTCATGATCATCATCTCGAAGATGGCCTTTCGGCCGCGGTAGCCGGTGCCCTTGCAGTTCTGGCATCCCACCGCCTTGTAGATCTTGCCGGCGGCCTCCTCCATGGAGATGTCGACGAGCTTCAGGAACTTGGGATCCGGGGCATCGTCAATCGCCTTGCACATCTCGCAGAGGACGCGGCCCAGGCGCTGCGCCAGCACCGCCTGGATGGAGCTGGCCACCAGGTACGGCTTGACGCCCATGTCCACCAGTCGCGTGATGGCGCTGGGGGCGTCGTTGGTGTGCAGCGTGCTGAACACCAGGTGGCCGGTGAGCGCCGCCTGGATGGCGATGTCCGCCACCTCGCGGTCACGGATCTCGCCCACCAGGATGATGTTCGGCGCCTGGCGCAGCATGCTCTTGAGCGTCGCGCTGAAGGTCAGCCCGATGTGCTCGCGGATCTGCACCTGGTTGATGCCGTTGAAGTTGTATTCGACCGGGTCCTCGGCGGTGATGATCTTGCGGTCGGGCGTGTTGAGGACGTCGAGCGCCGAATACAGCGTGGTGGTCTTGCCCGAGCCCGTGGGGCCGGTCACCAGGAAGATGCCGTTGGGCCGGCGGATGATCTTGTTGAAGACATCCAGCGAATCCTGCTCGAATCCGATGTTGAGGAGGCCGATGCGCACGCTGTCGGGGCGCAGGATGCGGAGCACCACGCTCTCGCCGTAGTACGCCGGGCAGGTGCTCACGCGGAAGTCGATGTCGGTACCGTCGACCTTGAACTTGATGCGGCCGTCCTGCGGGATGCGCTTCTCGGCGATGTTCACGCCCGCCATCAGCTTGAAGCGGGAGAGGACGCCGTTCTGCAGCTTCTTCGGGATCCTTTCGATCTCCTGGCAGGCTCCGTCGATCCGATAGCGCAGCCGGATGTCCGCCTCTCCGGGCTCGATGTGGATGTCCGAGGCACGGCTGTTCACGGCATCGATGATGATCCGCGAGGTCAGCTTGATCATCGGGCCTTCGTCGTCGACGTCGATCGACTTGTCGACGGAGCGGTCGACGGACTCGGAGGCGAGCGGCTTGCGCGGGCCGTCCGCCTTCTCACCCCGGATGTACGCCTCGATCTGCCGCCGCGAGGCGATGCCCGCCTGCTCGAAGTCGCCGATACGGAAGCGCAGTATCTCGAGCCCGTCGAGGTCCATCGGGTCGTGGATCACCAGCTTGAGCTTGCCGCCGCCACCCGTCATGGGCAGCACCAGGTACTTCTTGACCAGGTCCGCCGGCATCAGGCTCTTGTCGACCTTGTTCATGTCCTCGAGCCGGTCGAGGTTCAGGAACGCCACGCCGAACTGGTGCGCGAGCGCCTTGGCGATGTCCTCGTCCTTGCACGCCCCCGCCTCGACGAGGGCCTCGCCGAGGCGCTGGCCACGGCCGCGGGCCGAGGCATAGGCCGCATCCACCTTGTCCTTGGTGACAAGGCCCCATTCAATGAGGATCTCGCCGAGCTTCTGACGGACCTTGCGTGCCAAACGGGGCCTCCTGACGCGCCACGACCGCGGTGCCGGCACCCCTGCCGAGGGGCGTGCATCGCGGGCATCATCTCTTCGCACCGGAGGGGCGCTTCAGTTGCGTCCGACCGTCCAAGGCGCCTCCAAGGATCGTTCCTTGGTGCCCGAGGCTCCGTAGTATGCGGCTTCCGCGGCATGCGCGCAATGCGCGGGACCGAGAATATGGACAGCCGACCCCGAAACGACCCCACACGGCACCACGGCTCCCCTGCCGGGGCCGGCGATCGCCCGCTGCGGGTGCTGGTGGCCGCCGGGCCCACCCACGAGCCGATCGACGACGTCCGCTACATCGGGAATCGCTCGAGCGGCCGCATGGGAACCGCCATTGCCGGGGCCTTTCTGGATGCCGGATGCACCGTGACCCTGGCCCGTGGGCCGGGCGTGGCGGCGGTGGACGGATGCACCGACCGCCGGTTCGGGACCGCTGCAGAACTGCTGGCGCTTCTGAACGCGGAATGGCCCGGGCACGATCTCCTGGTGATGGCGGCCGCGGTGGCGGACTATCGGCCGGCACGGCGCGTGGATGGAAAGCTCCGCCGCGAGGACGGGCCGCTGACCCTGCAGCTCGAGCCGACCCAGGACATCCTCTCCGGACTCGCCGGCACGCGCAGCGACCACCAGTACGTGGTGGGCTTTGCGCTCGAACGACCCGAGGAACTGGCCGCCTCCGCCGCCGCGAAGCTTGCGCGCAAGCGCGCGGACGCAATCGTCGCCAATCCGCTCGAGACGATGGACAGCGCGGACGTCGACGGACGCGTCCTCTTTGCGGATGGCCGGACGACGGCGCCTTCCGGCGGGCGCATCCCGAAGGCAGCGTTCGCCGCGTGGCTGGCGGCACTGATCCTGCCGCTTGCAGAGGCGCGCGTGCGAGCCACGGCCTGAACACCCTGCACTACATTGCCCCGCCCGCGGCAACCCGCCGCGCGCGACGCACCCACACCCCTTGGAAGGATTGACATGCAGCTTGGACTCATCGGACTCGGACGCATGGGCGGCAACATGGCCAAGCGACTCCTGCGCGCCGGGCACCAGGTGGTGGGATGGAACCAGGCACCGGAGCCGATCGCCGCGCTGGTGGCCGACGGCGGCATCGGTGCAGCGTCCGCGGCGGACCTCATTGCCAAGATGCAGGCGCCGCGCCACGTGTGGCTGATGCTCCCCGCAGGCGTGGTGGACGAGACCATCGATGCCATCGCTCCCCTGCTCTCCCCGGGCGACACCATCATCGACGGCGGCAACAGCTACTACCGCGACGACCTGCGCCGCGCCAAGGCACTGGCCGCGAAGGGCATCGAGTACGTGGACTGCGGCGTCTCCGGCGGCGTGTGGGGCCTCGAGCGCGGCTACTGCGTGATGATCGGCGGACCGAAGGCCGCGGTCGAACGCATGGACCCGATCTTCCGCACGCTTGCGCCGGGCAAGGGCTCCATCGAGCCGACGCCGGGGCGCGGCGGCCCGGGCGACACCAGCGACGTCGGCTACCTGCACTGCGGCCCCGCGGGGGCCGGGCACTTCGTCAAGATGGTTCACAACGGCATCGAGTACGCGCTGATGGCGGCGTACGCCGAGGGCTTCAACATCATGCGCCATGCCGGCATGGGCAAGGACGCGGTGGCCACCGACGCGGAGACCACGCCGCTGCGCGAGCCCGAGGCGTACCAGTACGACATCGACGTGGCCAAGGTGGCGGAGCTCTGGCGGCGCGGGAGCGTGGTCTCGAGCTGGCTCCTCGACCTGACGGCGCTGGCGCTCGCCGAGGACCCGAAGCTCGAGAAGTTCGGCGGCCGCGTCAGCGACTCCGGCGAAGGCCGCTGGACGGTGATCGCGGCCGTGGAGGAAGGCGTGCCGGCGCACGTCATCTCCGCGTCGCTCTTCGATCGCTTCGAGAGCCGCGGCAACGCGGAGTTCGGCAACAAGATCCTGAGCGCCATGCGGTACGCCTTCGGCGGCCACCACGAGAAGTCGGCCGGCTCGCGGCACTGACCGCGGACCGCACGCGCCTCTACCATGCACGGGGCCTCGTGGCGGAATCGGCAGACGCAGCGGACTTAAAATCCGCAGCCGCGCGAGCGGCGTGTGGGTTCAAGTCCCACCGGGGCCACTTTCACCGATCATGAACGCCGTCGCGCGGGGAAGTCGCGGTACCCTGATCGCATGGCTCACACGGACTCGTCGGCCACCAACCCGGACGCCTCGAACGCACGGAACCGCGACAGTTCGGCGCTGCATGCCTCCCCATCGGGAAGCCGCGAACGCATCCCCGTGAGCGTGCATCCCACCAGCACGGCCGCGAGCCGCGCGGTGGCGGCGGAGATCGCCACCCTGCTCCGCGAACGCGCGGCGCAGGGGCGCAACGCGGTGCTTGGCCTCGCCACCGGATCCACCCCGCAGGGCGTCTACGAGGAACTGGTGCGGCTCCATCGCGAGGAAGGCCTCTCCTTCCGCAACGCGGTGACCTTCAACCTGGACGAGTACTGGCCCATGGCACCGGAGGCGCTGCAGAGCTACCGGCGCTTCATGCAGGAGCACCTCTTCGACCACGTGGACATCGTGCCCGCGAACATCCATATCCCCGACGGCACCTGCCGGCAGGAAGACGTGGCCGCGCAGTGCGCGTCGTACGAGCGCGCCATCCGCGATGCCGGCGGCATCGACCTCCAGCTCCTCGGCATCGGCCGCACCGGGCACGTGGGCTTCAACGAACCCGGCTCGCCGCGCGACAGCCGCACGCGCCTCATCACCCTCGACCGCGTCACGCGCATGGACGCGGCCAGCGACTTCTTCGGCGAGCGCAACGTGCCGCGCCGCGCACTGACCATGGGCGTGGGATCCATCCTGGATGCGCGCCGCGTGGTGCTGCTGGCCTTCGGCGAGCACAAGGCGCAGATCGTCCGAGGCGCCGTGGAGGGCCCGGTGTCGGCGAGCGTGGCCGCAAGCTTCCTGCAGGAGCATCCGGATGCGCGGTTCGTCCTCGACCCGGCATCGAGCGCGGCACTGACGCGCTTCCACACGCCGTGGCTCCTGGGCCCGATCGAGGACCTGGGCCTTCAATGGGACGAGTCCACCACCAAGCGCGCCGTGATCTGGCTGGCGCGCACGCTGGGCAAGCCCGTCCTCAAGCTGGTGGAGGAGGACTACAACGAGCACGGCCTGCAGCCCCTCCTGGCAAGCCGCGGCGATGCGTACGACATCAACATCGAGGTGTTCCGCTCGCTGCAGCGCACCATCACCGGCTGGCCGGGCGGCAAGCCCGAGGACACGGACTCGCCGTTCCCCAAGCGCGTGCTCATCTTCAGCCCGCATCCCGACGACGACGTCATCTCGATGGGCGGCACGTTCATCCGCCTCTGCGACCAGGGGCACGAGGTGCACGTGGCGTACCAGACGTCGGGCAACATCGCCGTCTGGGACGACAGCGCGCTGCGGCACATGGACTTCGTGCGTGAGTTCGCGGGAGCGTTCCCGCAGCTCGGGCGCGAGTTCGCGGAGCGCCTCGAGGCGAACATCGAGCGGTTCGTGGCCACCAAGACGCCGGGAATAGTGGACAGCGAGGAGCTGCAGCGCGTGAAGGCGCTGATCCGCCGCAGCGAGGCACGCGCCGGCGCACGCTGGAGCGGTGTGCGGCCGGAGAACATCCACTTCCTCGACCTGCCCTTCTACGAGACGGGCCGCGTGCGCAAGAAGCCGCTGGGCGCGGAGGACATCCGCATCACCTGCGAGCTGCTGCGCCGCGTGCAGCCGCACCAGGTGTACGCCGCGGGCGACCTGAGCGACCCGCACGGCACGCACCGCACCTGCCTGGCCGCCGTGACGCAGGCGCTGGCCGCGCTGCGCGCCGAACCGGCCGAGCGCGAGTGGCTGGACCGTTGCGAGACGTGGCTCTACCGCGGCGCATGGCAGGAATGGGCCCCCGAGGAAATCGAGATGGCGGTGCCCCTCTCCCCCGACGAGGTGGTGCGCAAGCGCTTCGCGATCTTCAAGCACGAGAGCCAGAAGGACACGCCGGTCTTTCCGGGCGCGAGCGATTCCCGTGAATTCTGGCAGCGCGCCGAGGACCGCAACCGCGCGACGGCGGCGGCGTACGACGCCCTCGGACTGGCCGAATACGAGGCCATCGAGGGGTTCGTCCGCCTGGATTCCGTGCAGGCGTGAGCGGCCTCGCATGTAGCCTCGGCGTTCCATGTCGCCTCCTGAGCAGCCAAAGTCCGCGCTTCCGAATCCCACGGCGATCGTCCTGCTGGTGACCTCCGACGAGACGCTCGCGAGCCGGGTGCGCGCCATGCTGTCTCCGGACCGAACCATCACGATGCACGCGTCGCAGTCGATCGGCGATGCGGAGATCGAGGCGCTCGAGATCCATCCCACGGTGGTGCTCCTGGACCTTGACCTGCGCGGACGCACGCCGGCGCTCGACCTCCTGCGCCGCCTGCGCGGGCGCGCCGAGACCGCCAACCTGCCGGTCATCGTCCTGGGCAACGCGGAGGAGACGCAGCTGCGCGCGGCGGTGTTCGATGCCGGCGCGGCCGACTACGTGGAGAAGCTTCCCGACCCGATCGAGCTCCGCGCGCGCGTGAAGACGCAGTCCGAGGCGTTCAACGCACGCGCCGAGCGAAACGATGCGGTGGCGGCGATCGGCCGCCTGCAGCGCCAGCTCCGGGACGCCACCCGCGATGCGGAGGAAGCGAAGCTCCGCGGCGGCGACCCGTCCGCGGCCGGCAACGATGCGGTCCGCTCCCGCAGCAAGATCGAGGCACTCACCCGCCTCGGTGTGGAGCTGAGCCGCATCCATGACTTCCACCTGCTCATGGAGCGGATCCTGAGCGAGGCGCGCGCGCTGGTCGGCGCCGACGCCGGCACCATCTACACGCGCGAGGGCGACGCCCTCCGCTTCGCGTTCAGCCAGAACGAGACGCTCGAGCAGCCCGGCCGCCACTCGAGCACGCGCTTCTCGAGCCTGGTGGTGCCCGTCAGCGCGCGTTCCATTGCCGGCTGGTGCGCCATGAGCGGCGAGATGGTCAACGTGCCGGATGCGTACCAGCTGGATCCGTCGGTGCCCTTCCGCTTCGACCAGAGCTACGACGCCGTCACCGGGTACCGCACGCGCTCGGTGATCGCGATGCCGCTCCGCAACGCCTCGGACGTGGTGCTCGGGGTGCTGCAGCTCCTGAACTCGAACCTCCAGTCGCCGGACGGCACCTCGAACTTCTCGCACGAGGACGAGCGGCTGGTGGAGCACTTCGCCTCCATGGCCACCGTGGTCATCGAGCGCGCGCAGCTCACCGAGAGCGTCATCCTGCGCATGATCCGCATGGCGGAAGTGCGCGACCCGGCCGAGACCGGCCAGCACATCGAGCGCGTCGCCGGCTACTCGCTGGTGCTCTTCGACGAATGGGCACGCCGCCGCGGCTTCGAGGGCCCCGGCTTCGAGCGCCAGCGCGACCGCCTGCGCATCGCCGCCAAGCTCCACGACGTGGGCAAGATCGGCATCAGCGACGCCATCCTCAAGAAGCCGGGCCGCCTTGATCCGGACGAGGTCCGGCAGATGCAGCAGCACACCGTGATCGGCGCGCGGCTCTTCGCCGACAGCCCCACGCAGTTCGACGAGACCGCGCGCGACGTGGTGCTCAACCACCACGAGCGCTGGGACGGCGCGGGCTACCCGGGATACGTGGACCTCGACGGCCGGCCGATCGTCGATCCCGCCACCGGCCTGCCCCGCGCCGGCGGCAAGCGCGGCGAGGACATCCCGCTGTTCGCGCGCATCGTCGGCCTGGCCGACGTGTTCGATGCGCTCTCGAGCCGACGTGCCTACAAGGAAGCGTGGGGCGAGGACCAGGTGCTCGAATACGTGCGCGGCGAGAGCGGGCGGCACTTCGACCCGGAGCTCGTCGACATCCTGTTCGCCCGGCTCGACGAACTTCGCGCGGTGCGATCGGCGCACATGGGTGACTGAGGACATGGGTGACTGAGCACCCAGCATCCGATCGCCCGCGCAGGCACTTGCAGCCACGAAACATGCGTCCGAGAACAGCATGTCCGTGTATCCTGCCCGGATGCAGAAGACCGAGTACCGGCGCGCCCTTTCCAAGAGCTTGCTCGGACAGATGATCCTGACGACCGTGGTGCCGGCCGCACTGGTGCTGATGTCGATCATCGCCTTCGGCGCATACCGAACGTACGTGACCATCCTCGAGGAGCAGAAGGTCGTCCTCCAGGGCAATGCCAAGTCGATCGCCGACTGGCTCGACGGCCGCCAGCGCGAGGGCTTCAACACCGCGGAGATGCTTGCCGCAGGCCAGGAAGCGGGCCTCTTCGGCAAGCGCGACCTCACCGTGCGCACCATGCGCAAGGCGCTCGAGCTGAACCCCGACGTCACCGGCATCAGCGTCACCTACGAGCCCAACGCCGATGGCAACGATGCCGCCGACCCGAAGGGCCGCTTCGTCCCGTACTGGTTCCGGGACTGGAAGAACGGGGATCGCGTCGCGTTCAAGGCCACCATCGGGCAGGAGGACGGGCTCTTCTACCAGGGGCCCAAGAAGAAGTGGGAGACCGCCCACGAAGAGACGGCCATGATGACCGAGCCGTACGAGTACGACGGGCGGCAGATGGTCGAGCATGCGTGCCCGATCGTCGTCGACGGCAAGTTCGTCGGCGCAATCACCGTGGACTGCGCGCTCTCGGACCTCCAGCGGGAGCTCGATCGCGAGGCCAAGGAGACCGAGGTGGACGTGTACGTCGTGTCTGCCGAGGGGCGGATCGTCCTCGTCAGCAGCGGCACCCACCGCACGTTCCGCACCAAGGTGGATTCCTGGCGCACGAAGCGTGTGGAGGACACCGAGTCCGCCGACGTGCTGGCGCTGATGGTCAAGGAACGCGACGTGGACGTCATCCACGAACTTGACGACCCCGCCACGGGCGACCGCTCGTACTTCGCTTCCGCTCCGGTGGGCGCCAGCCGCTGGACGGTGGTGGTGTCGGTCGCCGAGTCCAGCGTGACCGGACCGCTGTGGACCAACAACTACGCGACCGCGGGCGTTGCGAGCGTCATGATCGCGCTCATTTCCGTGGTGATCTTCATCCCCACCCGGAGATTGAGCCAACGGATCCGGCTCGCGGCCGACGCCGCGCAGCAGGTGGCGGCCGGCGACCTCACGCGCGCCCCCACCAACAGCACGATCCCCAACGAGGTCGGCGACCTCCTCCGCTCGCTCGACAGCATGAACGCCGACCTGAACTCGCTCGTCGGGCAGGTGCGCGCAGCGAGCATGGACCTGAGCAGCACGTCCACCGAGCTGGCGACCACCAGCCACCTGCAGGCGGAAGTGGTCGCTTCCTTCGGCGCCAGCAGCGCCCAGGTGGCCGCCGCCGTCCGGCAGATCACCGTGACCGGCCAGGAGCTCTCGCGCGAGATGGAGCACGTGAATTCCATCGCCAGCGCCACCGCCACGCTCGCCGCCGAGGGTCGCGGGCAGCTCGAGTCGATGGAAACCGCGATGAAGTCGCTCGACACCGCCACCACGAACGTGGCGGACCGCCTGGCGGCGATCAACGAGAAGGCGGTCATCATCGGCAGCGTGGTCACCACCATCACCAAGGTGGCCGAGCAGACCAACCTGCTCTCGGTGAACGCCGCCATCGAGGCGGAGAAGGCCGGTGAATACGGCCGTGGCTTCCTGGTGGTGGCGCGCGAGATCCGCCGCCTGGCGGACCAGACCGCGCAGGCCACGCTGGACATCGAGCGCATGGTGGAGGAGATGCAGGGCGCGGTCTCCACCGGCGTGATGGAGATGGATCGCTTCAGCGACCAAGTGCGCCGCAACGTGGGCGACACCCGCACCATCAGCCGCAGCATGTCGCAGATCATCGGCAGCGTCGACGAGGCGAATCGCAGCTTCGGCACCGTGCGTGAGGGCATGCAGAGCCAGTCCGCGGGCGCTGCGCAGATCGCCGAGGCGATGACCACGCTGAGCAGCAACGCCAAGTCGTCGGGCGAGGCGGTGCAGGAATTCTCGCGCGCCACCGACACCCTCAACCGATCGATCTGTGTGCTCAAGGAAGCAATCGCCGTCTTCATGCTCCGCTCCTGAACGCTCCCACCATGCGAACCTTCGTCTTCGTTGCCGCCGGTCACCGCTACGCCGTCGACGCCTCGTGCGTGCAGGCAGTGCACCCCCTGGTCCGTGCGCGCACCGTGCCTGGCGCGCCGCCATGGCTGACCGGTGTCATCGACGTGCACGGCGAGTTCGTGCCGCTGGTCGACGCCACGGTGCTCCTGGCGGGCGCAACGGGCGTGCAGCGCACGCTCGGCGCACGCGTCCTGCTCCTGGACACCGGCCCCGGCGACGGCGCCCGCGCGCGCTTTGCGCTCGCCGTGGACAGCATCGACGATGCCGTGGACCTGGAGGAGGAAGGCGGCTGGAACAGCGGCGCACAGACGGTGCCGTGGCTCGGCGCGATCCTGCAGCACAAGGGACACGCGGCGCAGAAGCTCGATGCACGCCTCCTGGCCGCGGCGCACCCGCAGCTCTCCGCACCGAACCTTCCGCTGGCGGCCAAGGAATCGACATTCAAGGACGCGCGATGAGTGCCACGAACGCCCTGGAACGCATCGGCGAGCTGCTCCGCGCAGTGCACCTCGACGGTGCGCTGACCGCGCCGGAGGCGATCCGTTCGATCGTCGACGAACGCCTGCGTGCCACGGGCGTCTCCAGCCTGGATGCGTATGCGGAGCTTGCCGCCCGGTCCTCCGACGAGGTGGCTCGCCTGCGCGAGCAGATCGCGGTGCCGGAGACGTGGCTGTTCCGCTACCCCGGGTCGTTCGAGGCGCTGCAGCACCGGATGTCCACCAGCGCATCACGACCCTTCCGCGTGCTGTCCGTGGCATGCGCCACCGGCGCGGAACCCTTCTCCATTGCCGCCACCGCGCTCTCCGCCGGACTCCGTCCGGACCAGGTGTCCGTCATCGGGATCGACCCGAACCCGGCCGCCCTGGCCGCGGCGCGCCGCGCCGAACTTGGCCGCATGGCGGTGCGCGGCGAGCTGCCGACATGGGCGTCTCCGTGGATCGAATCGAAGAACGGCCTGGCACGCATCGATCCCGCGGTGCGTGCCTGCTGCGAGTTCCGCGAGGGCGTGGCACCGACGTCATTGCTCGACCTGCCGGCAGGAGCGTTCGACGCGGTGTTCTGCCGCAACCTGGCCATCTACCTCGGCGAGTCCGGCCGACGCGTCATCGGCGAGCGGCTCGCCGCGCTCCTCAAGCCGGACGGCATGCTCTTCCTGGGACACGCCGAGCGTCCGGCGCTGTTCGGGCTCGAGGCCACCTTCGAATCTGCCTCGCCCGCCGTCAGCGGATCGTTCGCATTCAGCCGTCGCAGCACACCGGCACCCGCGAAGCCGATGCTGGCGGCCTTCGACCTGCAGCCCCAGGGCACGCCGTGGGAGTCGTATGCCGCTCCCCGCGCGGCTGCGGCGCAACCCGCACCCGTGCGCGCCCGTTCGAACCCGGCGCCCACGGCGACCGCCGGCACGCCGGTGGCCCCGGCATCCGCGGCAAGTGCCTCGGGCACCAACAGCCAGCTGCTGGCCGCACGCGCCGCCGCCGATGCGGGCAACCTTGCCCGCGCGGTCGAGCTCACCGAACACCTCCACGCCGCCGGCGACCGCTCGCAGGCGCTGATGGAACTGCAAGGCGCCATCTTCATGGCGATGGGCGACGCAACGCGCGCGGAGAACGTGCTGCGCCAGGTCGTCTACCTGGATCCAGGCAACGTGGAGGCGCTCCTCCACCTGGCAGTCCTCGCCGAGCGCCGCGGCGACGGCGCACTCGCACTGCGCTACCGGCAACGCGCCGCCAAGGGAGCCTCATGAGCAAGTCTCGCGCACTGGCCACGTCCAAGGGACCGGCCGTCGAACAACCTTCACGGGCGATCGCCGGCCTGGAGCAGCTGCTGACGCGGCCGCTCACGGACGAGGACCTCGACCGCGCCACCGCGGCGCTCGCTGCCCCGCTCGACGAGCGCTCGAGCTCGCGCTGCAGCCTGCTGGCGGTGCGTGCCGGCGGCGAGATCCTGGCCATCCAGGCATCCGAATCGGCCAAGGTGGTGCCGGTGTCCACGATCCACCGCGTGCCCCACCGCAGCAACAAGGTGTTCCGCGGCCTCAGCAACCACGACGGCGAACTGCTGCTCTGCATGTCGATCGAGGCCGCGCTGGGCCTGCCCGAGCCCGCCGAGCGCACGCAGTGCGTGCTGGTGGTGGCCGAGCACAACCGCGAGCGCTGGGCGTTCATCGTCGATTCGGTGGTCGGCGTCGTGGACGTGGACGAACGCTCGATGCGTGCGCCGCCGATGACGCTTTCCTCCGCCCGCAGCGGCTGCGCGCGCGCCCTGGCCACCATCGACGAGGGCGAAGCCGTCGTCCTGGACATCCACAGCCTGTTCTCGATCTTCAGGGGAGCCACGGCATGAGCGATCTCGGCGGATTCTCGATGTACGAACTCTTCCGCGCGGAGGTGGACACCCACTGCGCATCGCTCAGCGATGGCCTCCTGCGCCTCGAGAGCGCACCGGACGACATCGGCATCATCGTGCCCATCATGCGCGCGGCGCACTCCATCA
>Ga0209400_1002235_pt1 | contig 14822 bp, 10 predicted proteins | sample M_130807_EF_Meta_FD_187313 | JGI IMG/M metagenome (GOLD analysis project Ga0209400, IMG submission 187313) | Freshwater microbial communities from Lake Montjoie, Canada to study carbon cycling - M_130807_EF_MetaG (SPAdes) (version 2) | ecosystem: Environmental > Aquatic > Freshwater > Lake... | reverse complement strand
CAACAAGTATCCATGAAGTGGGTCAAGCACATGTTGCCAAGGGCGCGTGCTATCTGGGTTCCTTATTTGAATGGGCTGGTTAGAAATGAATCCACGGACTAAATCTGGCATTATTCGATTTTCTGCCCAGTCTCCTCCTCCAATTACATTTCCTGCTCGCACTGATACAACTTTTGGCCCACCTGATAGGTTTGAAATATTCTGCCATGCTGCAATCGCGGCTTCAGATCCGACTTTACTGGCACTATATGGATCTTTCCCGCTCAGGGGATCTGTTTCAGTAAATGGCTTGCCTAAGTTATCATTTCTATAAACTTTATCGGTAGTTGCCGCAACTACAGCACGAATTGTCGAAGTATTGAAAGCGGCACTTAGGATATTTGCCGTCCCCATAACATTTGTTTCAAAAGTATCAAGTGGCTTTTTATAGGACTCAAGAACTAGTGGTTGTGCAGCTAAATGAATAATTGCACTTGGTTTATGTGTTGCTAGAAACCGTTCTACTTCATTGAGATCGCGTATATCAGCAAATATTTCAGGTATAGCACCTAATCGATTCGCACGTTGGTACAAGGAATCCTGAATTGGTGGAAGAGAGTAACCGATAGCCGGAATGCCCATTTTTTCTAACAGGAGTGTCAGCCATGTGCCTTTAAATCCTGTATGACCTGTTATTAGGAGAGGTCCACTCAAAGCCAAGCGAAGTTTTTCTTGCAATAAATACATGATTAAACTGTAGTCTTTACCCCTGATGAAATCTATAAATTGCGCCAGCGCGGTGTGGGAAGTGACTCAAAATGGCCTCATTAAGTGAGCAAAGAATCCAAGAGTTGGTTGAGTCATCCATGGAAGAGATTCACCCTAAAAAAACTTTCGTCCCCGGTCAATCTGTAATTCCTGTGACTGGAAAAGTCTTTGGAGCACCTGAATTAACTGCGGCTGTAAAGGCAAGTTTAGATTTTTGGTTGACTTCAGGTCCATATACTGAAGAGTTTGAGTCTAAATTTGCAAAGACTGTTGGAATGCGGCACGCATTTATGGTGAATTCTGGATCTTCAGCAAATCTAATCGCACTTACCACTTTAACTAGCCCTGCACTTGGTAATCGAGCTTTAAAACCAGGTGACGAAGTTTTAACAGTCGCGGCTGGATTTCCAACTACAGTTACACCCATTCTTCAAAATAATTTGATTCCAGTTTATGTCGATGTAGATCTTGAGACTTATGTAGCAAATGAACAGGATTTGGAAAATGCTATCGGCCCTAAAACAAAAGCAATAATGATGGCACATACTTTGGGAAACCCTTCCAACCTAGAGTTAATTGAAAGGCTCGCAGCAAAATACAAACTTTGGGTTGTTGAGGATAGTTGTGATGCATTAGGTGGCACTTATCAGGGTCGTGCACTTGGAAGTTTTGGCGATCTATCTACATTTAGTTTTTATCCCGCTCATCACATAACAACCGGTGAAGGTGGTGCAGTTCTTATTAAGAAAGTTGCGCATAAGCGACTTGTTGAGTCATTTAGAGACTGGGGGCGCGATTGTTGGTGCGCTCCAGGCCACGATAACACTTGCTTGAAAAGATATGACTGGAAACTTGGAGGGCTTCCAGAAGGTTATGACCATAAATATACATACTCGCATATTGGCTACAACTTAAAGTCAGGTGATATTCAAGCAGCAATAGGTTTAGCTCAACTTGATAGATTGAAGGATTTTACATCCTTGCGGCGCCGTAATTGGGCGTATTTGCGTGCGGGGCTTGATGATCTCTCAGATCTTCTAATTATGCCAAAGGCCACTAAAGATAGTGATCCATCGTGGTTTGGATTTGCATTAACTGTCAAGCCTTCAAGCCCAAAAACTCGCAATCAAATTGTTCAAGAGCTAAATGAGTATAAAATTGGTACTCGGTTGTTATTTGCCGGAAACCTACTTCGACAGCCTGCATTTCATAACACTCAAAGAAGAGTGTATGGAGATTTAATAAATACAGATATTGTTATGAACGACACCTTTTGGATTGGCGTTTGGCCAGGACTAACAATCCCAATGCTAGATTTTATGATAGATATGCTTCATAAAGTTCTTAGGAGATCGAAATGAAAATTGTAATCCTATCTGGCGGATTAGGAACTCGTATTTCTGAGGAAACTGAAAATAAACCTAAACCAATGGTGCTTATTGGTGATAAACCAATTCTTTGGCATTTAATGAATGTCTTCTCCCAACAAGGGTTCGATGAATTCGTTCTTGCCCTTGGATATAGAAGTGATGTTATTAAGCGGTGGTTATTAGACTTAAATGAACTTGAAGGAGATATAACTATTGATACATTTAATCGAACTGTGGTGCACCTTCAAAAGAATAAACCATACTCATGGAAGGTTACGGCGCTAGAAACTGGCCTTAACACACAAACTGGCGGAAGAATTGCTCAATGCATGAAAGCTTTTCCCGGAGAAAGAATCATTGCAACTTATGGCGATGGTTTAGCTAATGTTCCCATAAAGCAACTCATCGCATTTCATGAAGCTCATGGCAAACTTGCAACTGTCACAGCAGTACGGCCACCTGCTCGCTTTGGGCACCTTCATATAGAAGATTCCAAAGTGACAGATTTTGGTGAAAAGAACCAAGCGGATTCGGGTTGGATTAATGGGGGATTCTTTGTACTCGAGCCCGAAGTAGCAGAGTTAATCGTTAGCGATCAAGACGCATTTGAATTGACTGCGCTACCAAAATTGACACAAATGAGTGAACTTATGGCCTATAAGCATGAAGGATTTTGGCAACCCATGGACACTCTTCGAGAGAAACAAGACCTTACTAAATATGCAATATTGACCCCACCACCTTGGCTAGTAGGTTTGTGACTATGAAGGTCGATCTAAGCATAATAACTCCGTGCTTCAATGAAGAAGATTCCGTAAGAATCTGTGCAGAGACAGTCCAAAGTGTAATGGCCAAAGAATTACCAAAAGTAAAATATGAGCATATCTTCTCTGACAATGCTTCTACAGATCAAACTATGAAACAGCTACGCCTTTTAGCTGCTAAAGATAAAAGAATTAAAGTTGTTTCTAATAGCAGAAATGTAGGGCCCTTCAGAAATATGTACCGCGCAATGAGCAAAGCACAAGGTGCGGCAATCGTTCCGATGCTTCCAGCTGATTTACAAGATCCAGCTGAAGTAATCCCTGAGTTCTACAACGAGTGGCAAAAAGGTGCATTTGTAGTATTTGGTGAAAGAAGAAATAGACAAGAATCTGTTCTTATGCGGGTGCTAAGGAATGTTTACTATAGATTAATAAGACGCTTTGCTGATGGCAATATACCAATTAATTCTGGCGAATTCATGCTGATTGATAGAAAGATTGCAGAAAATATTCTTGCCTTGAAGGATCATTACCCTTATATCAGAGGTCTAGTTGCACAGTCTACAAATAATGTGAAGTCAATTAGTTACACTTGGATACAACGCAAGCAAGGGAAATCAAAGTCAAATCCTTTAGCACTGATTGATCAAGCGATAAACGGGCTTATTAGTACATCTCGCCTTCCAGCGCGTCTAGCGCTTCTTGCTGGATTTATTATTTCTGGTATCGGTTTGCTATTCGGTGCCTGGTCTTTGATAGTTATGCTCTTTTTTCAATCTCAAACAGTTCAAGGTATACCTACTTTGATTGTCGCTCTTTTTGTTTTCGGTGGAATTCAATTATTTTTCTTAGGTTTAATTGGAGAATACATTTTAAGTGTCCATGCCCAGGTCAGACCGCAGCCACCAGTATTTGATACAGAAGCGATTAACTTCTAAAATTTAGAGATCAGACAGTTCGGTACTTTTTTTCATTTTTGGCAGCGCTTTGGCGTCTTGAGAAATCCTAAATTCAATGATTAGCGGCCCGCTCGCCCATCCTTTAATCATTCTTCCTAAATTTAACAAGTCCGACTTTGCGCTCACCCGAAGTGATGGAATTCCGAATGAGTCTGCCAGAGCAATAAAGTCGGGATTGCTATAACCCTCTCTTGTTGCAATGAATCTAGAATCCATATTTTCTTCCTGGAATTGAGCAACCATTCCTAATTGTTCATTATTGATAATACACACAGCTATTTGAAAATTATATTGCTTTAATGTTTGTAACTCAGGCAATGAAAGTTGTGCGCACCCATCGCCGGCGATTGCGACCCACTTCCCACCATTTGCGGCTGCGCATCCAATCGCTGCTGGAATTGAAAAACCCATCGCCCCCATCCCACCAGAAGTCATAAATCTTTGATTTTTATCCAACTTAAGTGACTGTGCAGCCCACATCTGGTGCTGACCGACATCAACTAAAAATCCTTTCGCCTCTCTAAAAATGTCACCTAGTTGACTCATTATGAAATTGGGGTTAAGTTCAAAATGTTGTTCTTGTTCACTTTCTGCAGGATTTTGCTCTTTCCAGCGACTAATCATTCCAATAAAATCTATACTATTAATATTTAGCCGTTTATAATCTAGAGAATGGAGGAAATTTGATAAGTTCATTCCAATGTTCAAATTTGCTTTTATCCTGCCGCCCAATTCGAATTGATCTACGTCCACTCTAATGATTCTCTTTCCACGGATGAATTCTTCAATGGAATTACCCGTCTGTCGCACATCTAAACGGCTACCCAAAACCAATACTGTATCGCTTGTGGCTAAAGCCTTATTCGCCCACCGATTACCATAGCTACCTATCATTCCTACTCGATAAGGCGAATCACTTGGAAGTGCATCCACGGCCATAAGGGAATGGACAACTGGAATTTTTAATCGCTCAACTAATTGCCGGAAAACATTAATGCTACTTGCTAGCCTGACTCCTCCACCCACAAGAATTAGCGGATTCTGACTTGCATTCAACCACTCATACAATTTTTCAAAATCATCGCTCGTGGTTGTATCTTTTCGCTTAGTATTTGTTGGTAAGGTTTCATCCTGATACGGAGCGATTCTCATTTGTTGTACGTCAATCGGAATATCAATCAAGACTGGACCGGGGCGGTCACTTTTAGCTATCGACCACGCTTTGAGGAGCGCAATCCTAAACTCACTTGGATTTCTGACCTGAATAGCATATTTTGTAATTCCTCTCACCATATCGATGATATTGAGCTCTTGGAATCCATTTTGCCGTTGATTTTCATCACTTCGTAGTTCTGATTGGTGGACTTGTCCTGTGATAAACAATGTCGGCGTGGAGTCAAAAAAGGCAGAACCTATGGCTGTAATAAGATTAGTCGCTCCTGGGCCACTTGTCCCAAGTGCAACTGACGGTATACCACTGGATCGACTTGCTCCTTCGGCTGCAAAACCGGCTGCCTGTTCATGTCGCAGATTAATAATAGGAATGATCCCTTGTCGAGAAATTGCATCAGTAAGGAATGCAATCATTCCTCCTGAGAGTTCAAAAACCGCAGGTACTTTTTTGTGAGACAGGAATTCTGCTAAGAAATCTGCCACTGATACAGAGTGTGTGGAGTCTGCCCTAAGATTAGCCATTCTGAAAGACCTCACTATCCTCTAATTGTAGACTTAACATGATCCAGTTGTAATCTGTCGAATGTCAAGTCTTTTTTCTAATTGGATAACCTCGCCCGATGGTGATTTATAAACCTCTGGCAGCATCCATTTTTGAATTCTCACACCATCAACTAATTCTACTTCCCCATTTAGCTGTGACTTGTTCACTAGACAAATACCCATAAAAGCCGGTGTAATCACAGGAGCATTCTTTACTGTCAATGTATAAAGCGTGGCTTCAAGAGGGCGTGATAAGGCATTGCTTGGGTCATCCTCCATAGGTACAAGATATGCCAATGCAGTAGCTTCAGTAATCATGAAAATGTTAAAGTACCAAAACGAACTATTATCAATTGCTTGGGGTTTCGATAGAATCGAGGGCCAATCCCCTTGAAATCCTTTTTCTTTAGTTAACTTGGAAATTCCAGAGTTGCCTCGTGAATAATTGGCGAGAGTCGCAAGTGATTTTTCTCGGACCTCAAAAAGTGGGCATGTCTCATAATTTACGCAATCCGAATAATTTGGCCACACATATGGTGGATTGAAAATCTGGCCTAGTCTAATTCCCGTTTTTTCATACACGTTCGCAACATTGATTTCATATGCATCATTAAATGTTGTTGAAAACAGAAAGTCTCTATCATTTAATTTTGAAAAGAAACTAGACTCATTTGTGAGCGCAGACCAAGATGCTGATAGGTTGTCACGATACTTTGTTGTCTCAATCATTCTAAAATTACTCAAAATTGTGATTAATGTGAGGGTAGTAATTAAAAATCTAAGCGCTCCTGATTCTAAAAGGTTAGTTCCACTTAATTTGACTCTATTTTTTTTAGTACCACTGAATGAAGATTTCACCTTACTTAATTTTTTGCTATCCCGATAAGTGAAAATAGATGCGATTAGAAATGAAATTCCAATTTCTGCAAACAAAACTCCTAGGTAACTACTCCCAAAGCGTAATCTAGGCCACCACGCTGGTTGAAGTGAAATCATCAATGAAGGCACCAACATCAAATATAGCCCAATGATTATAGAAACTTTAGAAATTAATTTATGCCGCTGTTCTGGCAATTTAGCATAATCATCACTTCGAAAATTTAGATGTCTTATTTTGTAAATAGTTATAACATAACAAAGCATAAGTGCAAGTATCACGTAAATATATAAAGCATTGGTTGGAAATTTAAAGGTTTCATACAGATTATGACTTGTTAATGGAAAGCTTGCAAAAAACTGAATAAGGAAGGCTCGAGGTGTTTCAATTAAATCAAAGCCGAGTACATAAGCACCATCTGGATTTGCTTTTGGTCTGAGGTACAAAAATACAATATATATATAGATTGAAGTTGCCACCGCGGTAGGAATTAAATTTTTAAGCCCATTTGTTACTAAAAATTTCCATGAATTTTGTGTCTCCATTGAAACATTATTAAGCACTATGATTCCAAAGAAAAGAGGAAACATCAAAAATGTTAGTTCGTAATGGCATAAGCCCATGAAGTAAAATACTCCCGCAAAAATCGAAAAAATGAAACGTTTTTTTCTTTGATTTTCTGTAATTGCATTTAGTAACATATGGGCGCTTGCTGCATACCAAATAGCTGCCCATATCAGCATCTGCCCAAAACCAATGTGTGGCTCAAAATCCTTTCGAAACTGCATACAGAATGCGAAGGCAATAAGAAAGTATGTTGCGGTGTTCGAATTATTTGTTAATTTCTTTATCAAACTTACCCATAAGATGCAAAATATAATAAATACAAACCCATAAAATATTCTTACTGCTTCTTGGGTTCTAAAAGCAGTGAAAACCAAATTTACTTGTATAACTGCCATGGGGAAGAATCGCCCTTGACCATTTGCCCAAGCTGCAATCCAATAAGAAATTTCATTCCAAAGGGTTGCTAAGGTTATTTTGCCGTAGCGCCACGCTATATAACTTGGGCCATTTGAATTGGGCCAGTCGTCACCAACTCGCGAATTAAATTGAAATTGCACCGCTAAAATTAATATTAATATAAACTCTAATGGAGTCCTGCTACTTACCACTCCTTTGATTCTTGAGCCTGCTGACAAGTTTGTTCTAGCTAAACTTCTCATAGCTCTAGATCCTTCCTGTAGGCAGGGAATAAGTTTAGAGTGGAGTATATGTCGAAAATTTAAGCTCCGAATACTTTTGACTATATATCGAATAATTTGCCTTCAAATTTGGGTCTGACTCCTTAGGCTTGAGCAGGAGACTTTTCTCGTACGGATCATTGTTGAGTCTTTTGAAATTAGACCCATAAAATATATCCTACCTCCTGACCAGTTCAAATAGATAATCACTCAATCCGACCGCAATTCGGTAGTATTGCTACATAGAATGAATTGAGGGTGATGTGGCAAAAGAGAATTCGATAGATATTATAACTTCTGCTTTAAATGAAGAAGGTAGCGTCCCAGAATTCTATCGACGTATTGCCGCTGTTATGGATGAGCACCCAATCTATGAATGGAGAATAATTTTTTGTGATAACGGCTCGTCAGATAACACTTGGACCTTGATAAAAGATCTTTCGGTAAAATCAAATAGAGTTTTAGGCCTGAGAATGTCACGTACGTTTCCTTTGGATTCCGCTTTTACTCTAGGTCTGGAGCTTGCTACTGCGAATGCTGCGGTGATTATGGCGTCTGATCTACAAGATCCACCAGAAGTTATCCATGCTTTTTTAAGGGAGTATGAGAGTGGTTACGAGCAAGTGGTTGCACGAGTTATTAAACGAGAACATGTGCCTTTTATTCGGCGTCACTTGACGCACCTCTTCTATTTAATTGCAAGCAAGGCCACAAATCAGATGATACCTCGAGGGGTGAGTGACTTTAGATTGTTGAGTAGACCTGCATACATGGCAACAAGAAAAATGCAGGAGAGAAATAGATTTCTTCGTGGATTAATTGCTTGGACCGGATTTCGAACCGCAATTGTAGAAATTGAACGGCCAGATAGGTTTGCCGGTGATTCATCATTTACCAAAACTCCGCTTAGGAAAGTTGTGAAATGGGCGGTGAGTGCAATATTGGCACACACGTCAGCCCCACTTACGATACTCTCGGTTGTAGGTTTTATACTCAGCGCAGTATCTTTTTTAGGAACCTTAGTTTCCTCATCCGTCTGGTTGATTAGTGGAGTTCCATTTGCGGGTTTTGGCACTTTAGTCGGAATAATCACACTAGGGTTTTCTCTAACCATGCTTGCAATTGGAATCATAGCCCAATACATCGCACTAATTTATGAGGAAGTTAAGGGTCGTCCACTCTATATCTTGGCCGAACGTACAGATGAAACGAATTAGTGAATTATTTCTACTGATCCGAGATGAGCACTTTTGTGCCTGAATTTGTTACTTCACTACTTAATTATGAATTAGTAATTTTTGATTTAGATGGAACTCTTGTTGATTCGCATACACAAATTGCGATAACTTTAAATGAGAAGCGATTACAGTGGGGATTCCCGCCAAAAACTTTAGGCTTCTATCATAACAATATTGGTTTGCCAATTTCGTATTTAATTCAAGACTTAAACCTTACAGAATTAGATTCGAAAGAATTCATTGCTGACTTCCGCAATACACTTCACGACAAAATAATTTCAAATACGAGTCTATTTCCCGGTGTGCTAAATTTCTTAGAAATGTTGGAAGTAAATTCCATTAAAATTGCAGTAGCAACTTCTAAACCAACAGATCTTGCAACTCTAACAATTAAGCACTCAGAACTTTCGCGCTACGATATATTTGTTCAAGGGACTGATAGTTTTATGCCTAAGCCAGACCCAGAAGTGATACTAAGGTGCCTAGCAGAATTCGGTGATCCCTCTGCAATTATGTTTGGAGACAGGAAAGAGGATATCTGGGCAGCGCGAATAGCTGGAATTCAAAGTGTTGGTATAACCTTGGGTGGGCACAGTGAAGCAGAGTTATTTCAAGCTGGAGCATTGAGAGTCTTCTCTGATTGGACAGTTTTGAACTGCGAGATTGAGAGCAAGGGCCGGTAGAAACTTCACTCATATACGAACTGTTTCAGATCACAATTGCAAGCAAGAGGACGACTGAGTGTCAGTAAAATTGAATTTCTTTAAAATTCACTATTTGGCATTAATCAGATTAGTATTCTAATGTTATATGGCTATCGTGGATAGATCCTAGGTTGTTGGTAGATTTAGGGTATGGAGCGATACGCAGATCAATTTATGGGTTGGTTGCAAGAAATGGGCTATTCGCATTGTTTCTTTCTTGCGGGTGGTGGCTCAATGCACCTACTGGATGCGGCCAGCAAGATTTTTCAATGCATTCCTGTTGTTCACGAAGTCACGGCTGTGATCTCTTCAGAATACTTTAATGAATCTAATAGATCTAGTAAAAAAGCTTTTGCATTGGTGACTACTGGGCCGGGTCTCACCAATTCGATTACTGGAATAGCAGGAGCTTGGCTCGAAAGCAGAGAATGCTTAATCGTGGGTGGTCAAGTGAAACGTGATGATCTAGCCCCAGATGGCTTGAGACAAAAAGGCATTCAGGAGGTCAATGGCATTGGATTGGTAAAATCTATTACCAAGGCTTCACTCAGAATTTCTAAACCTGTAACACGCGAAATAGTCCAACAGGTCATAACGGAGGGGGCAACTGGACGTAAAGGACCAGTCTTTATCGAATTTTGCATTGATGCATCCGCTTCACCCGCTACTGAGTCAATGGAGAAAACAAATTCGCAAGTAGGGGGCTCTGTGACGTACCCTATTTCAAATTGGCAGCTAGGTGAGTTGCGGTCACTAATAATGAATTCAAAGCGCCCGCTTGTGCTACTTGGGGCTGGTGTGAGTCAGGCAGAAATTCTGAGGCTGGAGCCTAAATTAGAAAAACTGGGGATTCCGCTAGCTAGCACTTGGACAGGTGCTGATAGGGCCAATAGTGAGTATGCATATTATGCGGGTCGCCCTAACACATACGGGATGCGTTGGGCCAATATTTTTCAACAACAATCTGACTTACTGATTGCGATTGGAACAAGATTAAACCTACAACAAACTGGTTTCAACTGCGAAGATTTCATGCCAGTTGGTTCAATTGTGCATGTGGATATTGACCCCAATGAGTTAAATAAGCCCAATCCTAAAGATCGGCTTGCAATACAGAGTACTTCGAATGAATTCTTATCCTTAATGATTGAAGAGTTTTCATCTGCTAAAACACTTACTGCTAGAGAAGAATGGTTAGAATTTTTAGATTTAGTTAAGCGTGAAGTTCCAATTATAGAAGAGTTTCATAAGAATGCGAGTGAGTATGTTAACCCGCACGTATTAATCAATTTGATAAGTAAAAATTCGTCAAAAAATGACATCGTTATTACTTGTAGTAGCGGCGGAACCTTTACTGCAACTCAGCAAAGTTTCCTAAATTCCCGTGGGCAGCAAATAATCTCAAATAAAGGTCTCGCAAGCATGGGATATGGATTAGCTGGTGCGATAGGCGCCGCAATTGCAAACCCTGAATCGAGAATCCTCTTGTTTGAAGGTGATGGAGGTTTTGCTCAAAATTTACAAGATTTGGGCACTGTTAAATCTAATAATTTAAATTTAAAAATGTTTATTTTTTCCAATTCAGGTTATGCTTCGATACGTTCAAGTCAAATTGCTTATTTCAGTGGCAATTATGTAGGGTGTGATGTTAAGACTGGATTAGGCCTGCCTAATTGGTCGGCTATCTGTAATGCATATGGCATCGAATACCAAAAAATAACTCCGGACAATTTTGTTGCCTTTCATTTCATGCATTATCTTGAAAGTAAAAAACCAATTTTTTTTGAAGTGATGACAGATCCAAATTTGCTATATACGCCTAAGGTAGCAAGTAAAATTCTTCCAAGTGGCCAAATGTCTTCTGCTGCCATTCATGATATGTCACCAAAAATATCTACTGAACTTGCGGCTCAAGTTTTTAGATATCTTCCAAAAGAACTATGGGGTCTATAACTAAAATGGCATCAGCCTTCTCTGTCTGTATCACTGGGGCAACTGGATGGTTAGGTCAGTCATTAATTGGTGCAACAAATGATTTGATTCCTTTCCCAGTTGATTTATCTTTGTATGGAAGGACTGAGCGCGATTTAGTTGTTAGGGGTGGCCATACCTACCGAATCCAATCGTTTAATACAGAAGCAATAAAAACTAATTCCTTTGACTGCTTCGCCCCTTTTGCATTCTTAACGCGAGATAAATCTGTGAATATGACTGATTCGGATTATTTGCTCGCCAACAAACAACTTATTCGCGACTCGGTAGAGATTATAGGGTCTGGCAAGGTTGGGTCTGTAATTAACTTATCAAGCGGAGTTGTATCAAATATGAGCCAGAATCAAAAGTTGGATGGATCTTACAACTTGTATGCTTCATTGAAGGCAGAGCAAGAAGACTCATTTTATGACGCATGTGTCGCTATTGGCATCCCATTGATCAATTGTCGAGTGTTCTCTCTAACTGGAATTGATATGCCTGAACCTAATAAGTACGCAATAGGAAACTTGATTTCTCAAGCCATGACTACCAAGAAGATACTTTTAGATTCGCCCGCTACTGTTTTGCGTAGGTATATGGATTCAAGAGAATTAATGAATTTTCTACTTCGCCTTGCAATAACCGATAAATCTGTCTCTTTGGAGACTGGAGGTATAAAAGTTTCGCTTTTTGAACTATCTAATATTTTATTGGAAATATTTCATTTGCCCTCAAATTCAATTGAATTCAAAGATGTCGACGTTAACATCTCGAATCACTATTTCTCAGAAAGAAACGATTTTGAGGGTATAGCCCATTCAACAGGATTAACAATGAAGAATCTTTCTGAACAAATTTTCTCCGTAATAGATGCGTGCACTTATAATTGATATAAATTAAATTTCACTTGTAAGTTTGGCTAACCCTTGAAGAGTAGTCTCATAGCTTTTGGAGGTCGTATAATTCCTTGATGTGAGGTTTGAAATTTGCTCCGCGAGCCCCTTAAATTTTTGTCCAACCCCACCCGCAAATAGGAGATCCCCTTGAAGATTGAGGCGATTAATTGCATCTGTATAAGCTATAGCTAAGGCGTTGAGGTACGAACCAGCAATTCCTTTGTAGTTATTTGCATGGATTCCTATAGAAATATTCTTGATTGTTGAATCAAAATCTAATAAGTCAAAGTCGCCAATATTAACTTTTGTGTCAGCTATTTTGAAAAATTCCTCGAACTTTTCGGGGTTATTTCCCTCGCCAGTGCAAAACTCTACAAATGCCTTTAGTGATCTCCCTGATGGCAAGTAAGTAATTGTTTTAATCAATTGCCCATCAAAATAGGGCCTAAACTGCACGTTATTGTTCTCAAAATTTCCTGAATGTAAACCTGCAACCTGACCGCCTGTTCCAATGTTCACAACAATATTTTTTGATGTCAGACCTGCACCTAAAAGTGATGCTTGCTGATCCCCCACGGCACAATAGATAGTTGAACTAAATTCGCGAGAAGTTCCTACCGGAAAGAGAGTGTTGTGAACAGTAGGGAAGGTGAAGTTAGTCCCAGCAAAACTAATGAGTTCTGGACTCCAATCATAATTCTTTAGATCATAAAATCCTGATGCTGCAGCATCTGTTACATGCATCTCACTTATTTCAACTCCGCATAACGACGCCGCTACATAGGAAATAAGACTTTGAAACACCTGTGTGTTGCTGCTCTCTAAATTTTTATCAGATCCAATCGAGATTAGTGGTAATCCTGCGTGGAGTGCTGAACCCGAATCAGTAAAACTGGAGCTCTCATCCAATTTTTCAACCAAATTAAGGTATCTAGCCAGATTATTGGGGCTGAGTGATCTTTTATCCTGCCACGAAACAATTCGCTTACCCCGTACTCCATCAATTACGTATCCGCCCATTTGACCACTTATTAAAATTTGATGTGCTTTTGGAAAATTCTCGTGTTGAATTCTAAGAGCTCGCCGCACTACCGTATCGAGCTCTGAAACTTCAATCTCCCTTTTGAACCCTTGGGTTGAGAGAAATGGTGGAGTCTCAAACCGACATACATTTTGAAGAACTTGTGATCCTGACAGCGTACTTGCTGACTTAATGTAACTTCCCCCGATATCAAGCAGTATTGAATCTGGGGCTGCCAGCAATGTACTCACCTACTTGAAAAACTAAGTCTGCGTCAAGGTCACGCGTGTATATCCCAATATCCCCAATACCACGGGGAATCGCAAAATTCATTTTCCCGTCCTTCATTTTCTTGTCATGTTTCAGCTCTTCTACCCAAGATGATGCATCCACTTTTTGATTAACTTTAACGTGTAAGAAATATTTATTCAAAAGATTCTGGAAAGTTAAAGCAAAATGCGGATCTGTAATGCCCCACTTCACCCCTAGGAAGTTTATTAGCTCCATCCCAATCACTACCGCATCACCATGAACTAATTGACTTTGAGTTAACGACTCTAAAGCATGGCCGAACGAGTGCCCATAATTCAATACACGCCTTATATCGGTCTCATATTCATCTGAATCCACAATATACTTCTTTGAAAAAAGGGATAGTTGGATTATCGAATCCAAATTCTGAGATGAAATACCATCTCGACGCAATTTCTCAGTAAATTCATTAAAGAATTCACCTGGACCTGTAATTGATAATTTTGCAATTTCACCAAACCCTGATTGAATTTCAGAGTATGGGAGAGATTTAAGGAACCCTGTAAAGATTTCCACTGCTTGCGGAGTGTGCACTACACCTAGTTGATTCTTGTGCCCATTAAGGTTGAGTGCACACTTGGCCCCAATGCAACTATCAGCCTGACTAAGTAAGGTTGTCGGAATAAATGTCCAATTAATGCCTCGATAATAAATATGGCTCGTGAATGTTGCTAAATCCTGAATTACCCCACCACCAATTGCATAAAGATGAGAACTCTTTGTAGCCCCAGACTTAATCAGCCATTCAGCAATCTCTGAAACTTTTTGAAGTGATTTGTTAATCTCATTTGCTTGTAAAGAGTAGATGTATGCAATTGGGATATTTGAAAATATCTCTGGGTAAATAGCGAACAAAGAGTCATCGACCAAATAAAATGAATCACTTTTTGAAGATATAGCGCTGAGTAATGAGTTCTGGCTTGTATGAAAAGTAGCAAAATAATCTCCATTAATTGATTTTACTTTTATAGCTTCTTTTATGGTTTTCAATTTACAGAAA
>Ga0209400_1002233_pt1 | contig 14836 bp, 11 predicted proteins | sample M_130807_EF_Meta_FD_187313 | JGI IMG/M metagenome (GOLD analysis project Ga0209400, IMG submission 187313) | Freshwater microbial communities from Lake Montjoie, Canada to study carbon cycling - M_130807_EF_MetaG (SPAdes) (version 2) | ecosystem: Environmental > Aquatic > Freshwater > Lake... | reverse complement strand
TCACCGCAGGTGTTTCACCGGCAGATGCAGCTAAACAAGCAAAAAGCTTTCAAGGCCCAATCTCAGTTGCACAGATCATTGAAAAGTACGAAGTTCGGGAGGATTTGGTTCACGCACTTCATAAAGCGGCTAGGTCCCTTGATAAAAAATTTATCGAAGATGCGTTGCGAAAAGATATCGATCTATACGGAGTTGTCGCATCATGGTCTGAAGTGATTGTCCCGCTTTTAGTTTTGATTGGTGAGGAATGGGAAAAGACTCAAACAGGAATAGAAGTAGAGCATCTACTTTCTGAAATTCTTAAATCAGTTTTTCGGGAGAAATCCGCTGAGGTGGCAGAGCCTTGTAACCCACGGCCAGTGCTCCTTGCATCAGTTGGTGAGGAAACACATTCGCTTGCCTTACATGCATTGGCATCAGCGCTAGCTGAAAAAAATATTTCAACCTATTTCTTGGGTGCTCGAACTCCATTAGAAGCACTAAGTGGAGTTATTACTCGTTCCGCGCCACCAGCCATTTTTCTTTGGGCTCAGTTATCTCATAATGGAGATTCGCGCTTCTACACAGATATCCCGTCTATTCGCCCTGCCCCTCGCGTCATTATCGGCGGACCAGGGTGGACTGTAAATTCTGATTGTCCAGTAGCCCATGTCAGCGATTTATCTCAAGCCTGCGCTGAAATCGAGCGTGCTGTAGGGCTCTAAAGCCCCGATAGACTTTGCCCTTCGACACAGACAAGGGGGCCACGTGAGCGATACAGATAAGGTCGCAATGCTTGGCCTGACCTATGACGATGTTCTCTTACTCCCCGATGCCTCTGATGTAGTCCCTTCAGAAGTCAGCACAGTTACTCAGTTAACTCGCAATATTTCAATCGCAGTTCCGCTTGTTTCTTCAGCAATGGACACCGTTACAGAATCTGAAATGGCTATCGCCATGGCCAAAGCTGGCGGAATCGGAATCATCCACCGCAACCTTCCAATAGATGCCCAAGTAACCCACGTTAAATTAGTTAAAAATGTTGGTCTTGCAGGAGCTGCTGTCGGAGTTGGCGATGATGGATTTGCTCGCGCACAAGCATTGATCGAAGCCGGTGTTGATGTAGTTGTAGTCGACACAGCGCATGGTCACCACCGCGCAGTATTAGAAGCAATTGCTCGCATTAAGAAGTTTTCTCCAACCACTGAAGTTATTGGTGGAAATGTTGCAACACGAGCAGGTGCCCAAGCATTGATTAACGCTGGCGCAGATGCGGTAAAAGTTGGCGTTGGTCCCGGATCAATTTGCACAACCCGTGTTGTCGCAGGTGTCGGAGTTCCACAAGTGACTGCAATTCTTGAAGCATCAAAGGCTTGCAACAAAGCAGGCATTCCATTAATTGCAGATGGTGGATTGCAGTATTCAGGTGACATTGTTAAAGCACTTGTTGCCGGCGCAAACTCGGTAATGCTTGGTTCTCTTCTTGCAGGATGTGAAGAAGCACCAGGAGAGCTAATTGAAATTAATGGAGTTAAATACAAGACCTACCGCGGAATGGGTTCACTTGGTGCGATGCAATCGCGCGGAGAACAAAAGTCTTACTCAAAGGATCGTTATATGCAGGACGATGTTTTATCTGAAGACAAACTTGTCCCAGAAGGTATTGAAGGCAAGGTTATATTTAGCGGAAAGGTTGCCGAGGTTGTTCATCAACTGGTAGGTGGCCTACGTTCAGGCATGGGTTATGCAGGGGCTCCTGATATTGAAACATTGCGTCGTGAAGGTCGTTTGATTCAAATTACAGTAGCAGGCTTACAGGAGAGCCACCCACATGATGTGGCACATGTTGCTGATGCTCCCAATTACCAGAAGAAGGGCCGCTAATGAATAACATCGAAATCGCACCTGGAAAGCGTGCTCGTACGGCCTACTCTTTTGATGACATAGCAATAGTTCCAAGTCGCCGGACCCGTGATCCTGAAAATGTCTCTACAGCCTGGCAAATAGATGCCTACAAATTTGAACTTCCCATGATGGCAGCGCCTATGGATTCTGTTGTCTCACCTGAAACCGCTATCGCAATCGGAAAGCTAGGCGGATTGGGTGTCCTCAACCTTGAGGGATTGTGGACTCGTTATGAGGATCCACGTATTCCACTGGGTGAAATCGCCTCGATGCCAGATAAGCATGCAACCAAGCGTATGCAAGAAATTTATGCTGCTCCAATTCGGCCAGAACTAATCAAGGAACGAATTCAACAAATTCGAGATGCTGGAGTAACAGTTGCTGCATCGCTCTCACCTGCTCGCACAGCAGAGTTTCACAAAGCGGTAATCGCAGCTGGTGTGGACATATTTGTCATCCGCGGAACAACTGTTTCAGCAGAGCACGTTGCACCTGAAGGTGAAGCACTTAACCTTAAGAAGTTTATTTATGAGCTAGATGTGCCCGTCATTGTTGGCGGAGTAGCGACATCTACAGCTGCGCTTCACCTAATGCGCGCAGGTGCTGCAGGTGTATTAGTTGGCTTTGGTGGGGGCGCAACACACACAACTCGCAAGGTTTTGGGGGTTGAAGTACCTATGGCATCTGCAGTTGCTGAGGTCGCATCTGCTCGCCGCGAATACCTTGATGAGTCAGGTGGACGTTATGTTCATGTGATTGCAGATGGTGCGGTAGGTCGTAGTGGTGACATTGCAAAGGCAATTGCCTGTGGGGCCGATGCGGTCATGATGGGTTCACCGCTTGCAAAGGCAATCGAAGCACCAGGTCTTGGTTGGCACTGGGGATCTGAAGCACACCATCCAGTTTTGCCTCGCGGTGAACGTGTAAATGTTGGCACAGTTGGAACTCTTGAAGAGATTTTGCTCGGACCATCACACACATCAGATGGATCAATGAACTTGTTTGGTGCACTTCGTCGGGCGATGGCAACCTGTGGTTATTCAGATGTGAAGGAGTTCCAGCGCGTAGAGGTTCTTATTCATCGTGGCTGAAACGCGTGGCGTCCTGGTTGTTGATTTTGGTGCTCAGTACGCGCAACTAATTGCACGCCGAGTTCGCGAAGCCAATGTCTTCTCCGAAATTGTTCCCTCATCAATAACTGCTGCCGAGGTTAAAGCTAGAAATCCAAGTGCGATTATTTTATCGGGCGGGCCATCAAGTGTGTATGCAGATAATGCGCCTACCGTTGATGCAGCGATCTTTGCATTAGGGATTCCTGTATTTGGAATTTGTTATGGTTTTCAAGCAATGGCAGCTGCCCTTGGCGGCGTTGTGAGTCAGACCGGTAAATCAGAGTTTGGTCGCACAGAAACATCTGTTCAACCAAGTTCAAAGATTTTTACGGGATTGCCCGCACAGCAAAAAGTTTGGATGTCACATGGGGATGCGGTAACGACTGCTCCTGCGGGATTTTCTGTGTGTGCCACAACGCAAGATACACCGATCGCAGCTTTTGAAGATGCATCTGGAAAATTAGCTGGAGTTCAATTTCACCCAGAGGTTTTGCATAGTGAGCATGGACAGGCAATCTTGCGCAACTGGTTAGTCAACATTGCCAAGTGCGATGCAACATGGACAACTGCAAACATTGCCGAAACAGAGATTACAAAGGCAAGGGTGATTATTGGTGACAAGCGAGTTATTTGTGGATTATCAGGTGGTGTTGATTCAGCAGTTGCCGCAGCGATTATTCAAAAGGCGGTTGGCAATCAACTGACATGTGTTTTTGTTGATCATGGTTTATTGCGCAAGGGCGAGGCAGAACAAGTAGAACGCGATTTTGTTGCATCAACTGGCGTGCAGCTAGTTGTGATTGATGCTAAGGATCAATTCCTTAACGCCCTTAAAGATGTTACAGATCCGGAAGAAAAGCGAAAGATTATTGGCCGCGAATTTATTAGATCATTTGAAGCCGCAGCGCGCGATATTGCAGCTGGGGGAGATGTTGAGTTCTTAGTCCAAGGCACTTTATATCCAGATGTTGTTGAGTCAGGTGGCGGAACAGGTACGGCAAATATTAAATCCCATCACAATGTTGGTGGGTTACCAGATGATTTGCAGTTCACATTAGTTGAGCCACTTCGCACATTATTTAAAGATGAAGTACGCCAGGTCGGATTAGAACTTGGATTGCCAGAAGAGATTGTGTGGCGCCAACCTTTTCCTGGGCCAGGACTGGGAATCAGAATTGTCGGTTCAGTGACACAAGAGCGGTTAGATCTATTGCGCGAGGCCGATGCGATTGCCCGAGAAGAATTAAAGTTGGCTGGACTAGATCGTGACATTTGGCAGTGCCCAGTTGTGCTGCTGGCAGATGTCCGAAGCGTTGGAGTCCAGGGTGATGGCCGCACCTATGGCCACCCCATAGTTCTACGCCCGGTCTCATCCGAGGATGCCATGACCGCCGATTGGTCTCGTGTTCCCTATGAAGTTCTTGAGAAAATTTCCACCCGCATAACCAATGAGGTCCGTGAGGTCAATCGAGTGGTCCTCGATGTAACAAGCAAGCCACCTGGCACCATCGAATGGGAATAATTTAAGGGTTTTCACAGGTTTTAGATTTATGATTTCCAACATGTCACAAGGGGTTTCTATGAAGCAGGCAATAATTGCAGCTATTGCAATCTCAGTACTTCTGTCTCCGTCCGCGGTTGCTGAACCAAATAGCAGAGCAGCAAAAGCTGTAAAAGTTCCAGCCATTAAGTGTGCGCCAACTAAAGCAACAGGACACGCTCCAAAAGATGTTGCCCCTGCACAAAAAATTCCTAGGAGATTGGCTCGCACATTTACCTTTGAAACAAACTGCGGAAATATTGTTGTTACAACAGTTGGTCCTAAGGCACCGACAACGATTACGCAGTTAGCAACTTTGGCTAATGGTGGATTCTTCGATAACTCTTTGTGTCATCGTCTAACAACACAAGGTTTATATGTTTTGCAATGTGGAGATCCAACAGCAACAGGCGGGGGTGGACCTAATTTCGCCTATGGCGATGAAAATCTGCCTGCCGCATCTGTCAACAACTATCCAGCCGGAACAGTTGCAATGGCTAATTCAGGTCCAGGAACAAACGGAAGTCAGTTCTTCTTAGTTTTTGCAGATTCAACTCTGGGTCCTAACTACACAATTTGGGGCACGATTACACAAGGTTTAGATATTGTGAAAGCAATTGCAAAGGCTGGCGTTAAAGGCGGAGGCGCTGATGGCACGCCCAAAGAAACTATTGCAATAAAGCGTGTAACGGTTAGTAACTAATTCTCAATTAGTTAGTGTTAACAATCTTAAAAGCTTCAGCGATCCGACCTTCTGGTAGCCCACCAATTCCTGCATTTCTTTGGCCCCATTCGCGAACCATGTTTTCTAATTCCTTGTTGTGTGCAGTTTGAGATGCATGAGCATGTAACGCCGCCATCTTCAAATCAAATGTATCTGTGATATCAACCCAGTGATCGGGATGAGCAAATCCAGACACCCAGATTTCCTTCACACGCCAGGGTTGAAGTCCTTCTATTTCTAGTAAGTCCGTGAATGCAAAAGGATTACGAGAGTCTGGATAAACCGCTTGAATTGTTGCTTCCCCTGCAGCCAAATGATCAGGATGGCTTGCTCCGATTCGGTCCCAATTGCGTTCTGGACTCTGGCACACAATACGATCTGGCTTAGAAATTCGAATCTGTCGCACAATATCTTTACGCAACTCAATTGTCGGAACTAAGTGTCCATCTACATAATTTAAGAAAGTTATATCTGTAACTCCGATTGCAGCACCAGCTGCACGCTGTTCACGTTGTCGGATTGCAGGCATCTCTTCCTTGGTAAACCCAGATTCTTCGCCGCCTTGATCCCCATTGGTACAAAAAACATAGGCGACATCAATTCCCTTTTTCACCCATTGGGCGATAGTTCCGGATGCGCCAAAATCTGAATCGTCGGGGTGGGCATTGATGACCAAGACGCGCTTGATCTCGTTATCTGCAATCGGTTCCATGCATGAAGCCTAATAGACTCACCCTCATGACGAAAATCGATCCATTACTTGAGGGACTCAATCCTCAGCAATCGGAGGCGGTTACTCATGCAGGCGGCCCATTATTGGTAGTTGCTGGTGCTGGATCTGGAAAGACTCGAGTATTAACTCGTCGCATCGCGTATTTAATGTCTAGAAGGAATGTGGCCCCGTATCAGATTTTGGCAATTACCTTCACAAATAAAGCTGCGGGGGAAATGAAGGAACGTGTTGCAGATTTAGTTGGTCCAATCGCCAAATCTATGTGGGTCTCAACTTTTCACTCCGCTTGTGTTCGCATCTTGCGCCAAGAAGCAACCCGCCTTGGATATAGCAACTCCTTTAGTATTTATGACTCTGCAGATTCGCAAAGATTGATCACTATTGTCTCCAAGGAGTTGAATTTAGATCCAAAGCGATATCCCGCCCGCCAATTTCAGTCAATGATCTCTAACGCCAAAAATGAATTGCTGGGGCCACAAGATTACTTAAATGCTGCGAGTAACCAGTTTGAGCAGGTAGTAGCCGATGTATATGCGGTGTATCAGCAGAGATTGATCCGAGCTAACGCCATGGATTTTGATGATTTAATTCTAAAAACTGTTGAAGTTCTGCAACGCTATCCCGAAGCAAAAGCACGTTTTCGATCACGGTTTCGTCACGTACTAGTTGATGAGTATCAGGACACAAACCACGCCCAGTACATCTTGGTAAAAGAGCTAGTAGGTTCTGAACTCGAAGGCCAAGCACCTGCAGAGCTCTGCGTGGTCGGTGATGCTGATCAGTCTATTTATGGCTTCCGGGGCGCGACTATTCGTAACATTTTGCAGTTTGAACTGGATTACCCAAATGCCCGTACGGTGTTGCTTGAACAAAATTATCGTTCTACCCAAAACATTCTAAACGCTGCCAATGCTGTGATTACTAAAAATGAGAGCCGCAAAGAGAAGAACTTATGGTCTGATGCCGGCGCTGGCTCACCACTTACCGGATATGTGGCCGAGAGCGAGCACGATGAGGCTAACTTCATTGCAGATGAAATTCGTTCTCTCCAACGTGAAGGAGTTTCAACGCCAGGGGACACAGCAATTTTCTACCGAACCAATGCACAATCTCGTGTGTTTGAAGAAGTATTTATGCGTAACGCTTTGCCCTATAAAGTCGTTGGGGGTCTGCGATTTTACGAACGCCGTGAAGTAAAGGATTTGCTGGCCTATTTGCGTGTGCTGGCCAATCTAGAAGATGAAATCTCACTTCGCAGAATCATCAATGTGCCAAAGCGCGGCATCGGTGACACATCGTTGGATTATGTCGATGAGTTTGCTCGTAACAACAACATTTCTTTTTGGCAAGGCTTACTGCGGGTGAGTGAGAATGGATCTGTTCCTAGCCGTGCCGCACAAGCGATCAATGAGTTCACATCGATGGTCAGCGCTTTGGCGGTGCTGGTAGAGGCAAAAACAAAACCTTCTGTAATAGTTGAAGCAGCCCTTGAGCAATCAGGATTGCTAAAGGAGTTAGCAGATAGCACTGATCCTCAGGATGAAGTTCGCGTGGAAAACCTTAAGGAATTAGTAGCTGTTTCTATGGAGTATGAAGAACGCCCATTTGATGAACTTGGGGAAGATGAAGAAATTTCACTTGCGGGGTTTCTAGAAAAAGTTTCCTTAGTTGCAGATGCTGATGAAATTCCAGAAGGTGAAGATCACGGGGGAGTTGTCACGATGATGACTCTTCACACTGCGAAGGGTCTTGAGTTCCCAACTGTGTTTCTTACTGGAATGGAAGATGGAATTTTTCCTCACTCACGAACTCTTGGTGAAAAAGATGAAATTGAAGAAGAACGTCGTCTTGCATACGTTGGTTTAACTCGTGCGCGACAAAGACTTTATATTTCACGTGCTGAATATCGTTCAACATGGGGAGCACCAAATTACAATCCACCTTCACGCTTTCTGGATGAAATTCCAGAGGATGTAATTGAGTGGCGCAATCAAGGGCGATCATCGACACCTTCACTTGTTACACGCACTCGTTCTGCCACAACAGCGCCACCAAGAGCCACAGGTAAGAAGAGTGTTGCGATGGAGCTTGCAGTTGGTGAGCGTGTGTCACATGACACATTCGGATTAGGCACCGTTGTGGCAGTTGCTGGGGCTGGCGACAAAGCCGAGGCGACAATTAACTTCGGTCAATACGGCGAGAAGCGATTACTGCTGCGTTATGCACCTGTTGAGAAACTATAGGATTACCCCGTATATAGCCGGCCAATAGATTGTGAGCCCCAGTGGATCTCTTTGAATACCAAGCCCGAGATATGTTTGAAAAGCATGGCGTACCTGTTTTGGCTGCAGCTATTGCAACAACAGCAGATGAAGCAGAAAAAGCAGCAACCGATATTGGTGGCAAGGTAGTTGTTAAGGCTCAAGTTAAAGTTGGTGGACGTGGAAAAGCAGGTGGAGTAAAGCTTGCAGAAAACCCTCAGGATGCTCGTGAAAAAGCTGGCGCAATCCTTGGAATGGATATTAAGGGTCACGCCGTTCGCACAGTAATGATTGCAGCGGCAGCACCAATTGAAGCCGAGTATTACCTTTCAATTTTGTTAGACCGTTCAAACCGAACATTCCTAGTTATGGCTTCTGTTTCAGGCGGAATGGATATCGAAGAGGTTGCACGCACTACACCTGAAAAGCTTGCAAAGATTCCTGTGTCTGACGTGGATGGCATTTCACTTGCTAAGGCAAAAGAGATTGTTGCAGCAGCAGCATTTCCTGCAGATGTGGCAGATCAGGTCGTACAGGTATTGCTGAAGTTATGGGATGTATTCCAAGGCGAAGATGCAACTCTTGTTGAAGTAAATCCTTTGGTAAAAACAAATGATGGAAAAATTATTGCGCTAGATGGCAAGGTGACTCTTGATGAGAACGCTGATTTCCGTCAGCCAGATCACCAAGGCCTAGTTGACCAAGATGCAGAAAACCCACTTGAGGCTGCAGCTAAAGAAAAGGGACTTAACTACGTAAAACTTGATGGACAGGTTGGAATCATCGGTAATGGTGCTGGTCTTGTTATGAGCACATTAGATGTTGTTGCCTACGCTGGAGAAAAGCATGGTGGAGTTCGCCCGGCAAACTTCTTAGATATTGGTGGCGGAGCTTCGGCGCAAATCATGGCTGATGGTCTTTCCATTATTTTGGGTGATGCCGATGTAAAGAGTGTGTTCGTCAATGTCTTTGGTGGAATCACAGCGTGTGATGCGGTAGCAAGCGGAATTGTTCAAGCCCTTGAATTACTTGGTCCGAAGGCGACAAAGCCAATTGTGGTTCGCCTTGATGGAAACAATGTTGTTGAAGGTCGCGCAATCTTGGCTAAGGCTGCGCACCCATTGGTTGAGCAGGTAGACACTATGGATGGAGCAGCAAATCGCGCTGCAGAATTGGCGGCGAAGTAATGTCTATCTTTATTAGTGATGCAAGTAAGGTAATTGTGCAGGGCATGACTGGTTCTGAAGGAACCAAGCACACCCGCCGTATGTTGGCTTCAGGAACAAAGATTGTTGGCGGCGTTACACCTGGCAAGGGTGGGCAGGTTGTTGATATCGATGGCCATCAACTTCCAGTCTTCAACACAGTTACTGAAGCCATGAGTGCAACAGGTGCAAATGTATCTGTTGTTTTTGTTCCACCTAAGTTTGCAAAAGCTGCTGTAATCGATGCAATTGATGCGACGATGCCATTAGTTGTTGTGATTACTGAAGGTATTCCTGTTCATGACTCTGCAAGTTTTTATGCATATTCACAGACAAAGGGCACAACACAAATCATTGGCCCTAACTGCCCAGGATTAATTAGTCCAGGAAAATCAAATGTCGGAATTATTCCTGCAGACATAACTGGCGCAGGTCCTATTGGTTTAGTGTCAAAGTCAGGAACTCTTACATATCAAATGATGTATGAGCTTCGCGATATTGGTTTTAGCACCGCGGTCGGAATTGGTGGAGATCCAGTAATTGGAACAACTCACATTGATTGCTTGCGCGCCTTCCAAGATGATCCAGATACAACAGCGATTGTAATGATCGGTGAAATTGGTGGAGATGCAGAAGAGCGTGCTGCAGCATTTATTGCTGAGTATGTAACTAAGCCAGTTGTTGGTTACGTTGCAGGTTTCACCGCTCCTGAAGGCAAGACAATGGGTCACGCAGGTGCGATCGTTTCTGGATCTTCAGGAACTGCGCAAGGCAAAAAAGATGCATTGGAAGCAGCCGGGGTAAAGGTTGGTCAAACACCGAGTGAAACCGCGCGTTTGTTACGCGCAATACTGGGTCGATAACAATGTTGACGCGGGTACTTGGAGCTGCATTGCCTCAAGTCCTGCGTAGCGTTGCATGGCTTTTACTTCCAACATCTTTTATCGCACTTCTTGCCTGGGCTACAGCAGGTAGTGCAACAGGAAATACAGGAGCTCCTTTACGCGCAGCGCTATGGATCTGGATCGGTGCTCATCAGATTCCATTTTCCTTATCGCTACCACCTTCTGGTTTAGCTGGTTATCTTTCATATCTTCCTCTCGGAGCACTTATTTTTCCGGTCCTTGCAATCCGCCATGGCGTAGCACACACCATGGAACGTTTAGATAATGACTCATCCTTAGTTGGCCCTGCTCGAGCAGTCTTTGCCATCGGCTATACCCTGTTTGCTTTATTTGCGTCACTGTTTTCAAAGACAGAAACAATTAAACCCGTCTGGTACTTTGCAATTATTTATGTTTTACCTTTTACACTTTTGGTTGGATCTACCGTTGGACGCAAAGTTGCTTTGGGTCAAGGATTTCTATTCGGCTCTCGAATTATTGCCTTATTGCTAGGTGCATCATCAGTAATTCTCGGTGCGTGTTTACTTCTTAACATTTCAATGGTTAAGAATCTAACTACAGTTTTGCAACCTGGTATTTTCGGTGGTTTCCTTTTATTGATACTCAATGTTTTGTACTTACCCAACGCAATTGTCGCTACCCTTGCTTATTTTTCAGGGGTGGGATTTGCCATCGGGTCAGGCACCTTGGTTTCACCGCTTTCATTTCGATTAAACAAGATGCCAGCGATGCCTTTATTGGGTGCACTACCTGAAGGAAAATCTACTATCGCATTAATTGGAATTGCATTCATAATCTTTGCAGGAGCACTTCTTGCTAGTTGGACAGTTGCTCTTAACCTTAGAGTTTTACAGCAGAGCCTCATCGTCGCAGTTTTGATTGCAGCCTTTGTTGGCTACTCGGCAAGTGGAGCATTGATTACCGATGCGATGTCAGCAGTTGGTGTTTCGCCCTGGAAGTTCACGCTAGCAATAGCCGCAGAGCTAACGGCTGGGGCTGCATTAGCGCTCTACTTGCCTCGATTGTTTAAACGGACATGAAAAAGCCTATCCACCGTGCACTTGTAAGTGTCTATGACAAGGATCGGCTCATTGAAATTGGCAAGGCCTTAAGTTCTGCAGGAATAGAGATTTTATCTACCGGTTCGACAGCCAAGAACCTGGCTGCTGAAGACATTGCTGTAACTGAAGTTAGTGCCTATACGGGTTTCCCAGAAATAATGGGCGGACGAATAAAGACTCTTCACCCTCGTATCCATGGTGGAATTTTGGCTGATCAAAATAATCCCGAGCATCTAGCTGCAATTGCGGAATTAGATATTGCACCTTTTGATTTAGTAATTATTAACTTGTACCCATTTGCCCAAACCATTGCATCGGGTGCTAATTTTGAAGAAGGTATTGAGCAGATTGATATTGGTGGTCCTTCGATGCTTCGTGGGGCTGCTAAAAACCATGGCTCTATAGCTGTTATTTGTCAGACCTCTCAATATGACCAGTTGTTAGAAGCAATCAAGGCTGGAGGATTTAGTCAGGCAGAGCGTCGTCAATTAGCGCTAGAGGTTTTCCGAACTACAGCTGAATACGATTTAGCAATAGCAACCTGGTTTGGTCAATCAGAATCCAATGAGTTGCCTGATTGGTTCGGACAGATATTCCACCGCGAAAATTCTTTGCGATATGGCGAGAACCCTCATCAAGCTGCTGCGATTTATTCAGGTGGAGCTGCCGGAATAGTTGGCGCACAGCAACTCCATGGCAAGGAAATGTCATTTAATAATTACACAGATGCAGAAGCGGCATGGCGCGCAGTATGGGATCACCGCGATCCTGCTGTTGCAATCATGAAGCATGCCAACCCCTGTGGAGTTGCAGTGTGTGAATTAGGTGTGGCTGTTGCTTACCAACATGCGCATGAGTGCGATCCAGTGTCTGCATTTGGCGGGGTAGTTGCTGCCAACCGAAAAGTAGACCTTGCTATGGCCGAACCATTGTCAAAGATTTTCACCGAAGTCTTAATTGCGCCAGATTATGACGCCGATGCGCTAGAACTTCTTATGAAGAAGCCATCGATTCGAATTTTAAAGTGTGATGTGACTGCAATTAACCCATTGGAACTTCGCCCAGTTTCTGGGGGAGTACTGCTACAAGCCACGGATTTAATTGATGCAGCTGGTGACACACCAGCAAATTGGAAGCAAGTAAGTGGTGCGCCAGTAGATGCGCAGACTATGAAAGATCTTGAGTTTGCATGGCGAAGCGTGCGCTCTGTGAAGAGCAATGCGATTTTGTTAGCAAAGTCAACAGCCTCTATTGGAATTGGAATGGGGCAGGTCAACCGCGTTGATTCTGCACGTCTTGCAGTTTCTCGAGCGGGCGATCGTGTTAAAGGGTGTGTTGCGGCAAGTGATGCCTTCTTCCCATTTGCAGATGGGCTACAGATTTTGATTGATGCAGGCGTAAGCGCTGTTGTGCAACCTGGCGGAAGTGTGCGCGATGAAGAGGTCATTGCGGAAGCACAAGCGGCAGGAGTCGCAATGTTCTTTACCGGCACTCGGCATTTTTCACACGCATAAATAGATAGGGTTTAACCATGAGCGCACAAATTCTAGATGGCAAGGCACTTGCAGCAGCCATCAAAGCAGATCTGGCAGCACGGGTTGTAGCGCTCAAAGCTAAGGGAATTACACCAGGGCTTGGGACTGTTTTGGTGGGTAATGATCCTGGTTCACTTTCATATGTCGGCGGGAAACACCGTGATTGCAAAGAAGTTGGAATTAACTCAATTCGTGTTGATTTGCCCGAGAGTGCAACTGAGAAAGATGTCTTGGCTGCAATTGCAGATCTGAATTCATCTAAGGAGTGCACCGGATACATTGTGCAACTGCCATTACCAAAGGGAATTGATACTCAGAAAGTATTAGAAGCAATTGATCCAAGTAAGGATGCTGATGGTTTGCATCCCCTTAACCTTGGTCGTTTGGTTGCAGGCTATGACGCACCATTGCCATGTACGCCTCGCGCAATTGTGGCCTTACTTGATCATTATAAGATTTCAACTAAGGGTGCGAATGTAACAGTTATTGGTCGTGGTTTAACTGTTGGTCGCCCGCTTGGTCTACTGCTTTCTCGCAAACAAGAAAATGCGACTGTTACTTTGACTCACACTGGCACCAAAGATTTATTACTGCATACAAAGAATGCTGACATCGTCGTCGCAGCGATCGGCCAAGCACATTTCTTAAAAGCTGAAATGATTAAAGAGGGCGCAGTAGTAATTGATGTGGGTATCACTCGCACCTCAGAAGGTTTAGAAGGTGATGTGTGTCCTGGGGTCTATGCAAAAGCTTCTTTTGTTTCGCCAATGCCAGGTGGTGTTGGACCGATGACCCGTGCAATGTTGCTGACAAATGTGGTTGATGCGTGCAGCTAAATAATCGCCTTCTCTCTATAGTCAGCTACGCCGCAGTCTTGATCGGGGTGGTTCTTGGAGCCTCCGGCATAGTGCGAGGTGGATCACTTTTAATCGCCGGTGGCACCTTGGGGATCGCACTGAAATCTCGTAATTTTCGCCGCATAGAGTTTTATTTACCCGTTGTTATCGCAATAGCCCTATTTGTGCTGGCAATTGCACTTCCTCGTGGACGATAGAGTTCACCTATTCTCACATACGCATGAATGGAGTCACTATGGGTGGCAAAGTCACAGTAGTCGGTGCAGGTTTCTACGGTTCAACAACAGCTCTTCGTTTAGCTGAATATGATGTTTTCGATACCGTTGTTCTGACAGATATTGTCGAAGGAAAGCCTGAAGGTTTGGCTTTAGATATGAACCAATCTCGTTCCATCGAGGGCTTTGAGACAAAAATAATTGGTGCGACAACAACTGCTGAAGGTGCTGGCTATGAAGCTACAGCTAATTCAGATGTAGTTGTCATTACTGCAGGACTTCCTCGTAAGCCTGGCATGAGCCGCATGGATTTGATCGGTGTTAATGCAGGAATTGTTCGCGGAGTCGCAGAAAACATTGCAAAGCACTCACCTAACGCGGTTGTCATCGTGGTTTCAAATCCACTTGATGAAATGACAGCTCTTGCACAAATCGCAACAGGTTTTCCAAAGAACCGCGTAATGGGCCAGGCCGGAATGTTGGACACAGCCCGCTTTACAAACTTTGTTGCTGAAAAACTTGGCGTAAAGGTAGGAGCTGTAAAGACACTAACCCTTGGTTCACACGGAGACACCATGGTGCCAGTGCCAAGTCGTTGCACAGTAGATGGCAAGCCATTGACTGATCTACTTTCACAGGAAGATATTGCTGACCTGGTTGATCGCACACGCAATGGTGGCGCCGAAGTTGTTGCATTACTCAAAACTGGATCTGCTTATTACGCACCATCTGCAGCTGCAGCTCGTATGGCAAAGGCTGTCATTGAAGATTCAGGTGCGGTAATGCCTGTGTGTGCTTGGGTTG
>Ga0209400_1002231_pt1 | contig 14845 bp, 2 predicted proteins | sample M_130807_EF_Meta_FD_187313 | JGI IMG/M metagenome (GOLD analysis project Ga0209400, IMG submission 187313) | Freshwater microbial communities from Lake Montjoie, Canada to study carbon cycling - M_130807_EF_MetaG (SPAdes) (version 2) | ecosystem: Environmental > Aquatic > Freshwater > Lake... | reverse complement strand
TACCAAGTTATGTTCTACGGGGCAACTCCAGCATCATCTCACCCCCTTACGTACTAACTTCAAATTTAGTCAATTTTCCATAAAAAATATAGTGAAATATAAATTAAATAAGTTGAAAGATGAACTCATTGCTGTCCCAACGTTTTAGATGATAGTAAGTATAACCGATTGATTACTAATAAATAAATGCCTATTTTGCCTGTCACCGACTTGAACTTAAAAACTAGAATCTGCGAAGCTAGTCAAGAGTTCACTTTGGGAGTAAATCATGTACGAAGGCAAATTAGTATTTGCGCAATTGATGGAGCATCTTCCGACCCATACTTTTCGACGGATCGTCAAACGTTACGATGGAGATTACAAGGTTCAAACCTTTTCCTGCCTCGATCAGTTCTTTTGTATGGCGTTTGCACAACTCACTTATCGCGAGAGCCTTCGAGATATCGAAGCCTGCTTTCGAGCACAACGCTCCAAGTTATATCATCTGGGGATTCGTTCAAAACAAGTCGCACGCAATACCATAGCCAATGCAAACAACATTCGAGACTGGAAGATTTATGCAGACTTTGCTCAAAGCCTGATCACAATAGCCAGGAACTTATATGTCAACGAACCCTTTGGCGTCGATCTCCAAAACTCAGTCTATGCGCTAGATGCAACCACTATCGACCTATGCCTATCAGTTTTCCCATGGGCGCCATTTCGACAAACCAAAGCTGCCGTGAAGTTACATACCTTACTCGATCTACGCGGCAATATTCCGACGTTTATCCATATCAGCGATGGCAAAATGCACGAAGTCAATATCCTCGATCAGCTGATCCCAGAAGCCGGGGCTTTTTATGTGATGGATCGTGGCTATCTCGACTTTACTCGGCTACACCAGTTTCACCAAAGCGGCGCCTTCTTCGTCATTCGAGGCAAAAGCAATCTCAAGATACAACGGCGATACTCGCGGCCAGTCGATCGCACGACGGGACTCGTCTGCGATCAGACCGTTATTCTCACCGGGTTTTACTCACATCAAGATTACGAACTCCCGCTTCGCAGAATTCGTTACAAAGACCCACAAACCAACAAGACACTGATCTTCTTAACCAACAACTTCGCATTACCAGCTTTGACGATTGCCCAACTTTACAAGTGCCGTTGGCAAGTCGAGCTATTCTTCAAATGGATCAAACAACATCTGCGTATCAAGAACTTTTATGGTACCTCCGAGAACGCCGTCAAGTCGCAAATCTGGATTTCGATCAGCGTTTATGTTCTAGTAGCGATCGTCAAAAAACGACTCAACTTAAAGGCCAGTCTCTATCAACTATTACAGATCTTGAGCTTAACCATGTTTGAAAGAATCCCTTTAGATCAACTACTTAACGGTATCGTCACTGATCAATTTCAGTCCGACTCCGCTAACCAATTGAATTTGTTCGATTAACGTTGGGACACTAATGAGATGAACTTAATTTATTGGGTTAAATTATATAATTTTAATTACAACATAATCAACAACAACATCAAAACCACAATGATATGAGCGATTTTTTAGCAGCTAGGTTGAGTTCCCTTTCTCCATCAAAAAGAGCATTATTGGAAAAGTTGAGATCCATAAACACAAATACTTCATCGGTTCAAGAAAACCAGATTATTAGAAGAAGATCGAATCCAAATGAGCAAGAATTATTGTCTTTTGCACAACAAAGACTTTGGTTTTTGGATCAACTTGAAGGTCCAAGCGCTACTTATAACATGCCAATAGCTATTCAAATGGACGGGCCTGTTGATTTTCCAATAATGCAAAATGTCTTCTCTGAAATTGTTAATCGGCATGAATCATTAAGAACAAATTTTGTAGTTAAGAATGGTGAAACATTTCAAATTATTAATAAAAATTCACAAATTCAAATTGCCCAAATTAGTTTAGAGGGGTTATCTAAGTCATCGCAAGAAAATGAATTTAAATTATTAGCTTCAGGATTCAGTCAAAAGAGTTTTAACTTGACGAAAGATTGTTTAATTCGATTAATGGTAATTAAATTTTCTGAAGAGAGACATATTTTGTTGTTAGTAATTCATCATATTGTTTCAGATGGATGGTCAAATGGCAATGTGCTTCTTCGAGAAATATGTGTTCTATATGAAGCCTTTTTACAGAATAAGCCTTCTCCGCTTGATGCTTTACCGATTCAATACGCCGACTTCTCACATTGGCAAAGACAATTATTGACGGGGTCTAAGTTTGAGGAACACAAATCATATTGGTTAAATAAGCTTGCAGGTATTCCTTCACTCTTAGAACTTCCAACTGACTACTCTCGTCCTCTTAAACAAGAATTTAATGGAAATACAATCTTCTTTGATATTGATAGACCGAATTTAGAAGCTTTAAAAAATCTTTGCAAGCAAACTGGCACTACTCTTTTTATGGTTTTACAGGCCGTATTTTGTACTTTGCTATCGCATTATTCTCGACAAAAAATAATCGTCATTGGTTCGCCAATTGCAAATAGAAATCATAAAGAATTAGAAGGCATGATTGGCTTTTTTGTAAATAACTTAGTACTTAGAGCGGATTTTCAACCTGGAATCACAGGTCTTGAACTTATTCAACAAATAAAAGAAACATGTTTAGAGGCATATGAACATCAAGATTTGCCCTTTGAACGATTAGTAGAGACTATTAAACCTCCCCGTAATTCAGGATTTTCACCGCTTTTTCAAGTGATGTTTATTCTTCAAAATCAAAATCAAGATCGATCAGGTTTGAAAATAGGGGACTTAAAATTAAGCGCTTTACCTTTAGCAACTCAAACAGCGATGTTTGATATCACTATGAAACTTGAAGAGCAGTCATCTGAACTACAAGGTGAATTAGAGTACAACGTTGACTTATTTAAAGAAGCCACTATAGATCGATTCGTATCACATTTTAAAAAACTGATTGAAGAGTTTATTACAAATCCTAATCAAGCGGTAGATGAATACTCATTAATGAGAGAGGACGAATTAAATAATTTAGTTTTAAATCTCAATGCAACTCAGCAAAATTTTTATAAGACAGATAATATTTGTACGCTATTTGAAAAACAAGCTTTTGAATTTCCTGACCAAGTTGCACTTCATGATGAATTCGGACAAATCTCATATAGTGAATTAAATATCCGCGCAGCGCAATTGGCTGCTCTTTTGAAACAGCAGGGTGCCGTTCCAGAAAAACTTGTTGGCATTTGTACTGAGAGATCAATCTCTCTAGTCATTGGATTGCTAGGAATTTTAAAAACAGGTGCTGCATATGTTCCGATTGATCCAAGCTATCCTATGTCGCGTATTAAAGGAATGGTAAATTCCGCAAAACTCAATTTAATTTTGGTTGATGAACAAACTTCATATTTAGTGAATGATCTTGAAGCAAATGTAGTTTCGATAAATATCAATCTTCATAGACACGATTCATTTCAAAATAAAAACAACTTCTTAAGTTCTGCGGGTAAAATTTTCCCTCAAAGTTTAGCTTATGTCATTTTTACTTCTGGCTCTACTGGTAATCCAAAGGGAGTTCAAATATCCCATTTCTCACTTGTAAATTTTTTACAATCAATGACTCAACATCCTGGGATTAAAAAAGAAGATACATTTCTAGCATTAACAACCATTTCATTTGATATAGCAGGATTAGAACTGTACTTACCTTTAATTTCTGGTGGAAGAGTTTTTCTTGCACCAAAAGATGCTAGTAGTAATGGTTTTAAATTGAATAATTTGATACTTAATAGTCAAGCAAACATTATTCAAGCAACACCAACCACATGGAGACTTCTTTTTTCAGTTTCTGATCAAATAAGTCCTCCAGTAGATAAAATTTTATGTGGAGGTGAAGCTCTCACAGCGGACCTTGCTGAAAAATTAATTAATACAGGCGCTGAGATTTGGAATCTTTATGGACCTACTGAGACCACAATTTGGTCAACACGCCATTGTTTGAGGGCTCATGATGAAAGTAGTACAGCAAGTACATCAATTGGCAAACCTATTGCAAATACACAAATATATATCTTTAATTCTCGGTTTCAAATAAGTCCTTTAGGTATTCCGGGGGAGCTTTTCATCGGCGGAGATGGTTTAAGTCGTGGTTATTTAAATCAGCCTGCTATTACTGCTGAGCGCTTCATCCCTAATCTCTATAGTGGAAATCCTGGAGCAAGAATTTATCGCACCGGTGACTTGGCAAGCAGATCGAGCAACGGTCAAATTCAGTTTATTGGACGAGCTGATTTTCAAGTAAAGGTACGCGGCTTTCGTATTGAGTTAGGTGAAATAGAATCTATCATTAATTCTCATCCTTTGGTTCAAAACTCCGTTGCAGTCTGTCAGGAATCAACAGACCAACAATGGATGATTAATGCTTTTTTTGAAACTAATAAAAAGTTGAGTTATGACAACTTCAATATAAAACATCATTCAAAGTTATTGGAAAATTGGGGACTTTTATGGGAAAAAACACATTCGAATTCTGATACTAAAGTTAGTTTCGATGAGAATCTGAGGGGATGGATAAGTAGCTATACTGGTAAGCCTATACCTCGCCATGAGATTTTAGCTTGGGTTAATGAAATAGCAACAAAGATTTTAAGTTACGAGCCAAAAAATGTTTTAGAGATTGGCTGTGGGTCAGGACTCTTATTATTGAAAATTGCTCCCAAGGTTCATAGCTATACAGGGATTGAATTTTCACAATCAGTCATAGAAACACTTAATCAAGATATATCTTCTTTGAAGATTGCAAATGTAAATTTGATTCTTAAATCTACGAATCATTTTTTATTAAGTGAAGCTAAATCAGTTGATACCGCGATCATTAACTCTGTCATACATTTTTTTCCAAATGTGGAATATTTATTAGAAGTCATAAAACAAGTCATTGAAAAAGTAGATAATGGCGGTCAAATATTTATAACTGATATTCGCAGTAAATCATTGCTAGAGTTACAAATTGCATCAGTAATTGCTCATCAAACGACTGAGGATCTGGACCGTAATCTATTTAAACAGCGTGTCCAAACTCGAGTATCCCGAGAAGACGAGTTAATGTTAGATAGTACTTTTTTTGGGGCTTTATATCTACAATTTCCTGAAATTAAAAGTATTCTTTTTTCACTCAAAGAAGAATCTCACAAGAATGAAATGAATAAATTTCGTTATGACGTAATCATCAGTATTGATCGAACTCATCAGCGAATAGCTCACGAACTATCTTTAGTGAGCTATGACTTTAGTCAGCAACAATTAACGCTAGATTCATTGAAAGAGATTCTGATCAATATTAATGAACCCACGCTCATTAAAAATATACCTAACGCTCGACTTATTGAAGACTTTGAAGTGCTTATGTGGCTCAATAACAATGACCTTGATACAGAATCCCAATTACCAACCGCATCTAACTTAGCAATATTTAATAAAAATTTGGCTATGGAGCCAAGTGAAATCTTTAATTTAGCAAAACATTTCAACTTAAAATTGAGTTCTATTTGGACTATTGAAAATCCTTGTTTTGCCATAGATGCCCTATTTATACCTCCCGGTCATATTTTTGAATCAACGGGCTTAGAGTTTTTCCCAAATTTGTCATCTAAGAGTTCAGAATCGGCGCATATAAGTGATTATGCGAATAATCCTAGTGAATATTTAAAAAAGCAAGCATTTATAGAGCATCTAAAAAAAATGTTAGAGGCTCAATTACCAATATATATGCTACCAAATAGTATTCATCAGTTAGAAAATTTACCTTTAACCCCAAACGGCAAGATTGATAGAAACTTACTACCAAATTTTTATGGTGATGTAGCACTTAATCAGTATATTGCACCCCGATCAACCACCGAAGAGAAGTTACACTTAATTTGGACTCAGGTTCTCAATATTAAACCGATTGGAGTTTATGATAATTTCTTTAAATTAGGTGGTTATTCGTTGATGGCTGTTCAAATTGTTGCGAAAATTCGGGACAGTTTTTTAATGGACATTCCTTTACAGGCACTATTTGATAATCCTGACATTGATAAGTTAAGTCAATATATAGATTCTAAAATTCAAGATAGTCAATTACTTAATAATATCTATGCTTTTTCAGAAGAAGAGAGGGAGTATGCCCCACTCTCGTTCTCACAAAAAAGACTTTGGTTTTTAGATCAATTGGAAGGTCCAAATGCTAATTACCATCTATCTATTGCAGTCGAAATATTCGGAAATCTTGATTTAGAAAAATTAGAATTAGCTATTTTAAAAATTTTGGAGCGACACGAGGTATTACGAACTATTATTGATGAACAAGATGGAGTTCCAAAGGCTAGAAGAGTATCTTATCCTAAATTTAAATTAAGTATTGAAGAAAACAAATTAGGTGAAGACTTCTATGTTGGCTTGCAAGATTGGCTGAATGAGAAAAATTCGAAACCTTTTGATTTGCGAAATGAAATACCATTTAGATCTGCAATATATAAAATCAAGGAAAATCATTTTGCCTTATCTATAACTTTTCATCATATTGCCGCTGATGAATTCTCGATGGTCATTTTCCAAGAAGAATTAATTTACTTTTATGAAAGCTTTTTAAAGTCATCTATTATTTCATTTCCAGTCTTGCCATTACAATATTCTGACTATGCTAAATGGCAAGAGAAAAACCACACTTCTGCGCTTCAAACATCGTACATAAATTATTGGAAAAGTAATTTAGAGCATGCTCCGGCTCTTCTTGATCTTCCGATTGATTTCCCAAGACCAGCAATTCAAGGACACTGTGGGAAACATTTTGATTTTGTGATTCACAAAAATCTTTTTTTAAAAATTAAATCATTGGCGCTAAGCACAGACACCACTATTTTCATGTTTTTATTTTCTGCTTATGCTGCGCTTCTTGCAAAATATGGAAATACGAACGACGTTGTGATAGGCACGCCGGTGACTTACCGAAATCGTACTGAATTAAATCCATTGATTGGATTTTTTGTTAATACTCTTCCTATTCGTTTTCTCTTCAAGAAGTCTCTTCAGACGGTTCAAATGCTGGCTGAAATACGTCAAAGTATGCTAAATGGCTTCATGAATCAAGACCTACCTTTTGAAAGTATTGTTGAAGCAGTTGAGCCTCAGCGAAGTTTAAGTTATGCACCATTATTTCAAACAATGTTCATTCTGATGAATCCATCAACTCAGAAATTTATTGACTCTGATTTAAAGCTGAGACCTTTGAAGCCGGAGATTACTTCTGCTAAATTTGATCTAACTTTGTCAATAGAAGAAATTGATGGCACATTACAAGGATGTCTAGAATATAACTCAGATCTTTTTAAAAGAAGCACCATAGAAAATTTATCAAATCATTACATTTCTCTTATAGAGAGTATGGTTAATAATCCATATAAACCAGTTTTAGAAAATTCCTTACTAAGTCTTGATGAGTATGATCAGATTACAAAGGGCTTTAATCCCCCCTTGATGCAGGGTTGCCCAACTTCTGCGCAAGTACTATTTGAAAATATAGCAAAAAATCAACCTGAAGCAATTGCATTAACCTTCCAAAATACTTGTTTGAGTTACGAAAAATTAAATCAATTAATTAATAAGCATGCGCGAGTTTTACGGGAACTAGGGGTTAAAAGTGAAGTTGTGGTAGGAATTTTATTTGAGCCTTGTTTAGAAATGGTAATTACCATGCTAGCAATTTTAAAAGCAGGCGGTGCTTATCTACCCATCCTAAGCAGTACTCCAAAAGAGCGAGTCGATGCCATGTTGCAGGGATCTAGCGCTCAATTGATGATTTACCAAAAAAAGCTTTTTGATATTGAAATTAGCACAGATGTGTTGTTGAAGTCTTATGATTCCTTAGATTATAAAAAATATAGTAGTGAAAATCCAAGTTGGATAAATCTGTCCGAATCATTAGCTTATATAATTTTTACATCAGGTTCGACAGGCACCCCGAAGGGTGTTGGGGTAACAAGAGAAAATTTAGACGCATTTTTATATTCTAGAAGTCAATTTTACCCGTCTAAAGTAAGTAGTTTATTACTACTTCAACCTTATGCTTTTGATATAGCATCAGGCAATATTTTTTGGGTTTTATCCCAAGGTGGGACGCTTCACTTAGAAGAAACTTCCTTGGTTAGTGATCCTTTTAGACTTCATCAACGAATGTGTGAAGTTCAAGTTTCGCATTTGGTTTCTTTGCCTTTACTATATAGACCATTATTAAATTTATTAGATGAAGATGTAAACGCATCATTAAAGACAGTTATTCTTGGGGGAGAGGCGCTACCGCCAGACTTAGCTAATAGTCATTATAAAAAAATTCCTAGTGTGAATTTAATTAATGAGTACGGCCCAACTGAAACAACGATTATGTGCACGGCATATGCAGCTACAAAAGATCAAAATTTAGATGCAGTTCCAATTGGTAAAGCGATTGGTTTATCACAAATATTCTTATTGGATTCCACTCTTTCTCTAAGTTTAAAAAACACAATGGGTGAAATGTATATTGGTGGTAAACAAGTTTCACGAGGATATATCAATCAAGCCAGCTTAACAGCTGAAAAATTTATACCTAATCATTTTAGTAACCAACTAGGCGAGCGACTTTATAAAACTGGTGATTTTGCTAGATGGTCAAATGACGGTTATCTTCAATATAAGGGTAGGAATGATAATCAAGTAAAAATTCGAGGCTTTCGTATTGAATTAAATGAAATTGAAAATGCTTTAACCAATATTGATTCAGTTAAGGCCGCTACAGTTTTAGTAACGCAGCACGAAAAGCATAATAGAATTTATGCCTATGTTGTATTCAAGGATGAAACCTTAGATGTTGCTTACTTAAAGCAACAGCTGCAATTTGTATTGCCTGACTATATGATTCCTTCGGGTTTTTGTTTCATCAAAGAATTACCCTACACTGCAAACGGTAAACTAGATATCAATGCTTTACCCAAGCCTGAATTTTTAGATGACTCGACGGAGCTAATTTCTCCAAAAACAGATCTTGAAAGAAGAGTTGCGCAAGTCTGGATGGATGTATTAAATTTATCCCAAGTTGGAATCAACGATAATTTTTTTAATCTAGGGGGCGATTCAATATTAAGTATTCAAATTGTAAGTCGCCTAAATAATCAGGGGCTATCTGTTACAGTGAAGCAATTATTTCAAGAGCAGACTATCGCAAACTTAATTAAAATAATTACAATTAGAAATCCCGCCATTAATAATTCGAAAAAATTAGTGGAACGCTTTGATTTAAGTCCTATTCAATATTGGTTTTTTGAAAATTTTAAAAGTAGTTTAAATCATTTTAATCAGTCAGTTTTTCTTGAAATTCAGCCAAATATTCCATTAAATCATCTTGAGCTAGCATTTGAAAAATTACTAGCTCATCATGATTTACTAAGAGTACGGTTTTCTATAGAAGAAAAAAATAAAAACTTTGTTGATACTAAAATTCTCTCTTCAATTGAACCTTTTCAAGTAGATGTAATTGATTTAAAAAATTCGACATCAGTAGATTCTTCTCAAATTATATTGGAGACTTGTTCGAGACTTCAAAAAAATCTTGATATTGAGCATGGAAAATTAATCAAAGTTGCCCTTTTTAAAATGGGGAATGCCGCTCCTGATGCCTTATTTATTGTGATTCATCACTTAGTTATTGATGGTATATCTTGGCGAATACTTATTAGTGACTTAGAGGTATTACTAAAACAGTTATCAAAAAATATAGTACTTACTTTAGAACATCAAACTAGTTCTTTTGGAGATTGGACTTTTCAATTAAAGGAGTATGCTAAATCTCAAGAGGTACAAAATGAATTACCATTTTGGCAAACGCAACTCTCAGGAGATATTCAACCAGTTCCTTTTGATTTGGAGTATAACCAATCAAAAAATACCTATGAATCAATATCCAACTTTGAGCTCAGTTTAAATGAAGAATTGACTAAATCATTGCTTAAAGAAGTGCCCCGCGCATATCGAACTCAGATTAATGATATTTTACTTTCTGCACTTACCTTAGCATTAGGAAAATGGACTTCACAACAGGATTTTTTAATTATCTCTGAGGGGCATGGCAGAGAAGAGTTATTTCCACATATAGATGTTAGTAGGACCGTGGGGTGGTTTACATCTGCATTCCCTGTAAGGCTACTTTATTTGCCTTTTGAGGAAATTGGGGACACTTTACAGCGAATTAAAAGTGGTAACCAAGCCATTCCGCAGCATGGGCTGGGTTACGCCGTTTTACGATATTTAAGTATTGATTCAAAAATCCGTGAATCGCTCACATATCAACCGTTAAATTCTATTAGTTTTAATTATTTAGGACAACTTGATAGCTCTGGCTTAGGTGAATTTATTCTGAGAGAAGCTACAGGAGATACCGGTATGGATATAGGAAGTTCTAGCAGCCGTCAAGCTAGCTTAGATATTAATACAAGAATATCAAATAAAAAATTTCATTTGCAAATTAGTTACAGCGTAAATTTACATCTATCAAAAAATATTGAAAGATTTGCTAACCTGTATAAATCTGAACTAATTAGAATCATCGAGCATTGTAAAGACCACAATCCTAATGGGTACTCCAATCAAGACTTTCCTCTTGCAATATTAGAAGACCAGAATTACGAAGATCTAAAGAATATATATCAGCAAAATATAGAAGATATTTTTCCTCTTACACCAATGCAAGAGGGCATGTTATTTCATAGCCAGTTTAGCTCTGGTTCAGGAGCCTATATTATTCAGATGAGTTGTGAAATGCACGGTGAGTTTGATAGTCTTGTATTCATGAAGTCGTGGGAAAAAGTAATTAACAGACATCCTAGCTTAAGAACGATAGTATTTTACGAAAGCGCTTTAGTACCTCATCAGGTCGTTTTAAATGAAGCTAAATTTACCTACGAAGAGCTAGATTGGACTAACTACCAAATTTTTGATAAGGAGCAAAAGTGGTCTGAGTTATTGAAGGAAGATAGAGAAACAAATTATCAACTTCATGCAGCTCCTTTGATGCGATTTTATTTGATTAAAGTCGATAAAAATCGATGGCAGTTTTTATGGAGTCATCACCATATCTTAACGGACGGTTGGAGTTTACCAATTATCATGAAAGAAGTACTCCATTTTTATATTCATCAAGATAAACATCAAGAACTAATAATTTCCAGCCCTCCTAGATATCAAAGTTATATCAAGTGGCTTAATGAACAAAACACGCAGGCGGCAAAGGAATTTTGGACTAGGCATTTAGATGGGTTCGATACTCCCACATCCCTTGGAATCGCTAATAGTTCTTATTTTAATCAAGATGATTCGTTGCCAAATTATCGACATGCAGAAATAAAAATGAATTTAGAATTGAGTGAAACACTAAATCAATTTGCTAAAGATCATAGAATTACTATTAGTACAATTATTCAAGGATCATGGGCAATTTTACTGAGCATTTACAGTCAGTCTAAAGATATTGTTTTTGGTGCAACTGTTTCTGGAAGGCCTCCAGAGCTGAATCACGTAGAGGAAATAGTTGGTTTATTTATTAATACGCTTCCAATAAGAGTAAAAATACAGCTTACTGATTCAATTTTTGATTTCTTAACTGCTCTTTTAATGCAACAAATTGATATTAATCATTATGCCTATACACCACTTTTAACTATTCAACAATGTAGTGGGGTATCTAATCGAGAGCCATTATTTAAGAGCATATTGGTTTTCGAAAATTATCCGATGGACTCTGCTATAGATGAACAGGCGGCATCATTAAAAATTAGTAATCTTGAAGTTCATGAGCAAACTAATTTTCCATTAACTATTACAGCGTCAAATGGTGCACAAATTCCAATTAAAGTTTCGTATGATTCTACTTTAATTCAAGACTATAAGATAGATACTCTATTACAGCATTTAGAATGTTTATTAGGTTATTTATGCCTTAATCCAAATGCATCCATAAGAAATTGGATGGGCAGTGTGGCTGCTCAAAAAAACTTAGAAGATACAAAAGTTGAAAAAAATAATTTAACAAAGATATATCCTGATGGACATTTGACTTTCCCTGATTTGTTTGAAAAGCAAGTCAATAGAATGCCAGATGCTATTGCTTTTGTGATGGGTAATATTCAAATTTCATATTCGAGACTGAATCAACTTGCGAATCAATTTGCGCATCAATTGATAGGTTTTGATATTAAACCAGGAGATTTTGTCGGAGTTTGTCTTGATCGATCACCTTTACTAATTATTTCCTTGCTTGGGATACAAAAGCTCGGGGCCGTTTATATTCCGATTGATCCTGATTATCCAATATCACGTATTCACTTCATGTTGAATGATAGCAACTCCACTTTATTAATTTCAAATTCAAATGAAATCCCTGAAAATTTTGAATACCTCAAAAGTTATAAAGTCCTTAAATTAAATCTTGAAAATTTATTTAAATTTCCCACTACCCCAATCCAATTTAAATCCTCTCAACTTCAAACGGCGTATGTCATTTACACATCTGGCTCAACAGGAAATCCAAAGGGAGTCAAAATTTCTCAGGGGGCGTTGGTTAACTTTTTACTTTCGATGAAAGATCAACCAGGGTTAAATAAAGATGATGCTATATTGTCGATAACTACTATTTCCCTTGATATTGCAGGGTTGGAAATTTATCTCCCACTCATTTCTGGGGCTAGGATTGTATTTGCAGACCAAGCAATTAGAATAAATGGCCAGTTGTTGAATCAAGTAGTTTTGCAACATAATATTTCGGTTATGCAAGCAACTCCAACTTCTTGGCAAATGATGATTGAATCTGGTTTAGATAATACTTGTTTAGATCAAATTTGGTGTGGGGGTGAGGCATTTCCTTTAGAGCTGGCCGAACAGTTACAAAATTATGAAGGCAGAATATGGAATCTATATGGACCAACTGAAACGACAATATGGTCAGCTATTTATCAAGTTAACCGCACCAAGGGGAAGTACTCAAATGTTCCTATAGGATTACCAATTGCGAATACTCTGCTTTATTTAGAAGGTTTTTATGGTGATCTTGTACCTGAAGGGTTAGCTGGAGAATTATTGATCGGGGGCAAGGGGTTAGCGGATGGCTACCATAATCTTCCTGGGTTGACTGCTGAAAAATTTATTCCAAATGCTTATGATTCTTCACCAGGGTCAAGACTTTATTTAACGGGCGACATTGCAATTTCTTCGCCTCAAGGTATCTTCAGTTACTTAAGAAGAATGGATCGTCAAATTAAAATAGGAGGAGTTCGAATTGAACTTGGTGAAATTGACTCTGTTATTCAAAGGTATCCTCAAGTAAAACGGTGTTTAGTTAAAGTACAAGAAATCAATAAAGAAAACCAAAGACTTACAGCTTTTCTTGTCCCAGAATCTATGGCAGATTTTTCCTTAGATGATCTCCAAATCTGGATTAAAGATCAGTTGCCAAGCCATATGGTGCCTAAGCATTGGGTATTGTTAGAAGCATTTCCTCTGACCCCAAATGGAAAGTTAGATACAAAGGCATTAATTTTCCCTACGGAAGAAAACCTAGAATTTATCTCAACACCTAAAACCGCTACTGAAGAAATTGTAGCCGTTTTGATAGCTGAAGTTCTTAAGCTTCAAGCAGTTGATGTTCAGGATGATTTTTTTGATTTAGGCGGACATTCGTTACTTGCAACTCGATTAGTAACGCGTATTAATCAAAAATTTAAATTAAATATTCCATTACCTATGCTATTTAAAAATAGTACTACCGAAAAGTTGGCTACTTATATTGATAATTTGATTTGGTCCTTAAACCAAAAAAATAATGTCTTAGATCAATTAAGTGAGGACGAAGAAGAGATTAAATTTTAACTTCAAGACCCCACGCTTTAGATATTTCAATCTCAATCCTTAAGAGGGGATAATAAAGCCGAAGTCAAAATTTACAAATAATTTATATTCGGCGTAAAAATTATTTTTTGGGAGTAACTCCCGGAGTAACTCCACTGTCTCCAAAAACCAAAGGTAAACCAGCACTTCCCGCACTACCGATTACTACGATCTTTGCGTTTGGAGATTCAGCAAGAGCTTGTGTAGCTTGTATACCCTTATATTTGAGATAACCATCAGTTAGCCCCGATTGAATTAATTGCTGGTAATTTTTAATACCCTCACCTTCAATACGTAACCTTTCAGCCTCTAATTTAGCACTTTTAAGTCGATATTCATAAGACTGAGTTTGTAGTAATTGATTTAGCTTAGATTCAATTGACTTTTGGAAATCCTCTGGAAAAGTCATTTTTCCTAAAGAGACATTAGGGATTCGTACTAAACGAATTTCCGTCAGGCCTGGCGGGTTAATTTTGCTTATTAGTAATTGATCAGCAGAACTAGCAATTTTTTCAGAAAGTAGTTTGATATCTGCAACATAGGCACTGGAAGCATCTAACTGTGCAATCTCATTTCGCGTAGCAGTTTCAACTGTTGGAATAATAATTTTCTTTAAATAATCTGGCCCTAAAAATCGGTGTAAATAAGGTAGAGTATTTTTATCAACTTGATATTGAAAAGTAATAGTGGCATGGGACTTTAACAAATCGGAAGTCATGACATCAATAGTCATATCATGAGTTAAGATATGATTGTCATAGAAGAAAACTTGATTCCATGGGGCTACAAGATGAACACCTTCATTTAAAATTACCTCAAGATCAACTCCACCTATTAGTGGGCGATATATTACACCAATGAAACCCGAGGGAACTGATAAGATAACATTCTTCCAAAAAACAATAATGGAAGAAAA
>Ga0209400_1002229_pt1 | contig 14849 bp, 15 predicted proteins | sample M_130807_EF_Meta_FD_187313 | JGI IMG/M metagenome (GOLD analysis project Ga0209400, IMG submission 187313) | Freshwater microbial communities from Lake Montjoie, Canada to study carbon cycling - M_130807_EF_MetaG (SPAdes) (version 2) | ecosystem: Environmental > Aquatic > Freshwater > Lake... | reverse complement strand
TCTGCACTGACCCAACGGGAACACCTCACAGAAATTGTCGAGCTACCGCAATCTGTTCACCCATGGTTTATGGGCGTGCAGTTTCACCCTGAGTTCAAGTCCACGCCTTGGGATGGGCATCCGCTTTTTAATGCCTATATCAAGGCCGCACTAGACCACCAGTCACAACGTACCAATTTGAAAGCTGTCGCATGAGCATGAAGTTGTGTGGCTTTGATGCGGGCTTAGAGCATCCGTTTTTTCTGATCGCGGGCCCTTGTGTGGTGGAGTCCGAACAACTCCAAATGGACACAGCGGGTACTTTGAAAGAAATTACCTCTGCATTGGGTATCCCTTTCATATTCAAGTCAAGCTACGACAAAGCCAACCGCTCAAGTGGAACGACCTTTCGTGGCCCTGGCATGGAAAAGGGTTTGGAGATCTTGGCCAAAGTTCGCCGTGAACTCCAACTCCCCATTCTCACCGATGTGCACAGCGAATCTGAAATTGCACATGTAGCTCAAGTGGTCGATGTATTACAAACGCCTGCATTTTTGTGCCGTCAAACAGATTTCATCCATGCTGTCGCGCGCTCAGGCAAACCCGTCAACATCAAAAAAGGCCAGTTCCTCGCACCGCATGACATGAAGAACGTCATTGATAAAGCGCGCGCTGCAGCGCGTGAAGCGGGCTTGAACGACAACAACTTCATGGCCTGTGAGCGTGGCGCGAGTTTTGGTTACAACAACCTCGTCTCTGATATGCGAAGCCTTAGCATCATGCGCGAAACCAATGCGCCCGTGGTGTTTGACGCAACCCATTCGGTGCAATTGCCTGGCGGACAAGGCACAAGCTCTGGTGGTCAACGCGAAATGGTGCCAGTATTAGCGCGCGCTGCTGTTGCTGTGGGTGTCGCAGGACTTTTTATGGAAACCCATCCCAACCCTGCAGTAGCGATGAGCGATGGCCCCAATGCAGTGCCCCTGAAACACATGCGCGCACTGCTCGAAACCCTGCAAGATATTGACCGCGTAACCAAAAAACACGCCTTCCTTGAAAATAATTTTGGTATTTAATTTTTAACTTTAGTTCTGAGAGATAAACAATGAGTGCAATCGTAGACATCGTCGCAAGAGAAATTTTGGACAGTCGTGGCAACCCCACCGTGGAATGTGACGTGTTACTAGAGTCTGGAACGATGGGACGTGCTGCAGTGCCTTCTGGCGCATCCACCGGCAGCCGCGAAGCGATTGAATTGCGTGATGGCGATAAAAATCGCTATCTCGGCAAAGGCGTTTTGAAAGCAGTAGAGCACATCAACACCGAAATTTCAGAAGCCGTTTTAGGCTTAGACGCTTCCGAACAAGCTTTTCTCGACAAAACTCTGATCGACTTAGACGGCACAGATAACAAAAGCCGTTTAGGTGCGAATGCCATACTGGCAGTTTCCATGGCTGTAGCCCGTGCGGCTGCCGAAGAATCTGGCCTGCCACTTTATCGCTACTTTGGCGGTATGCATGCGACACAACTACCAGTGCCGATGATGAACGTGATCAATGGTGGCGCACATGCCAACAACAACTTGGACTTGCAAGAGTTCATGATCATCCCCATCGGCGCGCCCAGTTTCAGAGAAGCCGTGCGCTATGGCGCCGAAGTGTTTCATGCGTTGAAAAAAATCATCCATGACAAAGGTATGAGCATTGCAGTGGGCGACGAAGGTGGCTTTGCCCCCAATGTCACGAACCACGAAGCGGCTATACAAATGATCTTGGACGCTATTGCTGCGGCCGGCTACACCGCAGGCGAGCAAATCGCCATCGGCTTAGATTGCGCTGCCAGTGAGTTTTACAAAGATGGCAAATACCACTTGGAAGGCGAAGGCTTGCAACTGACTGCCGAACAATGGACAGATATGTTGGCGACTTGGTGCGATAAATACCCCATCATCAGCATTGAAGATGGCATGGCCGAAGGTGATTGGGACGGCTGGAAAATTCTGACCGACCGCTTGGCGAAAAAAGTACAAATCGTGGGTGATGACTTGTTCGTGACGAACACCAAAATCTTCCAAGAAGGTATTGAAAAAGGTATTGCGAACTCCATCCTCATCAAGATCAACCAAATTGGCACCTTGACCGAAACTTTTGCCGCCATTGAGATGGCTAAGCGAGCGGGTTATACGGCTGTGATCAGCCACCGCTCTGGTGAGACCGAAGACTCGACCATCGCAGACATTGCCGTGGGTTTGAATGCAGGTCAGATCAAAACTGGCTCGATGAGCCGATCAGACCGTATGGCGAAATACAACCAACTCTTGCGTATAGAGGAAGACTTAGGTGATGTAGCCGTGTATCCAGGTCGCTCCGCTTTTTATAACCTCAAAGCTAAAACATAAGCTCAAAGGCAAACCGCTATAAACTTCTCGCCCAATAACTCTTTCAGCCTGCATGCTCACCATCCTGCGCCCCATCCACATGATCTTGCTAGCACTCCTCGTAGTGCTGCAAGCCCAGCTGTGGTTTGGCCGTGGAAGTTTGCCCGATGTGATGCGACTGCGCCAACAACTCAAAGAGCAAAAGCAACATAACCAAGCAGCTCAATTAGCGAACGAGCGCCTAGGTGCTGAGTTGCACGATCTGAAAGACGGTTTAGAAATGGTGGAAGAGCGTGCCAGAGCAGAGATCGGCATGGTCAAACCCAATGAGATCTTTGTGCAAATAGCACGTTAATTTTTTAATGAATGCACAAACGCAACCAACAGTTGCAAACCCCCATTAACGGGTTCAACGTATGAAAGTCGCCATTTTCGGCGCACCCTCTTCGGGTAAAACAGCACTCTACCTAGCGCTCAAAAGCTTCTTACAAAAAAACAATATTCCTTTAGAAGTTTTAGACAGTCCAGATATTCAAGCAGTAGGTCAAGTTGACGTGACCCTGCTGTGTGGGCTTGATCTGACAACTTCTAGCGAAACACAATCAGGTGCGGACCAAGAGATTCGCTCTAGTCTGCTCACACAAGGCATTGGGTTTCAAGTGGTTTATGGCCAAGGCCCAGAGCGTTTAAAAAATGCATTGTTTTGCTTGGCTGCCAAGGCACCACAATGGGCCGATGTACTAAGACGAAGTGATATTCCATTACGTTGGACTGGCCCGTGCGAAACATGTGGGGACGGACTTTGCGAGCACCAGTTGTTTACCCAACTGGTTTCTAACAAAAAATAATTTACTGAATTGCCGAACTGCCAGGCACTTGCTTGTCTGCGCTGGTGAAAATTTGTGCGGCATCTACCGCGTCGAATCGGTATTGCTGGCCACAAAAATCGCAGCCCACTTCGACGTCATTGCGCTCAGACAAAATGCTCTCCACTTCATCTGCGCCTAAGCTGCGGATCATATTGCTCACACGATCTCGGCTGCAAGAACAGGAAAAACTTGGCGTTAAGGTTTCCAAGCGAATTAATTTTTCTTCCCAAAACAGACGCCGCAAAATCGTATCGGCATCCAACTGCAACAACTCATCACTTTTCAAACTAGCCGCCAAAATAGAAATACGGTTGTAGTCTTCGTTTAGACCAATCTCGTCTTCATCTGCCATGCTGGCTTTTGCGGCCAAGTTGCCTTCGCCTTTGATAGGCAAGCGTTGGATTAACAAACCAGCGGCTGATTTGTCGTCAGCCGCCAAGACTAAGGTGGTATCGAGTTGTTCGCTTTGCAACATGTAGTGTTGCAACACATCGCTGAATTTGTCTAACTTGTTGCGGTGGTCATCAAAAAGGGGCACCACGCCTTGGTAGGGTTGTTGGCCAGGTAGCTTGGTAAGTGGATCCAAGGTAATAGCGCAACGCCCTTCGTTTTTCACATTGACCATGGTGGACAAAGTTTGCGCCCCATCTAGCTCACCCACCACTTTAGCTGTAGCGCGGACGCTTAAATTAGGCTGCACTTCGACAACAGCCAACTTCAAAGGGCCATCGCCAAATATTTGCATGACCAAGGCACCGTTGAACTTGATATTGGATTGCATCAAGACCGCCGCAGCCGTCATTTCACCTAGCAAATGGCGAACGGGCTGCGGGTACGCGCCAGTATCAAGATTGGCTGCACGCCGCTTTAATATGTCTTGCCACACATCGGTAAGTTGCACCAATATGCCCCGAACAGGCAAACCTTCAAATAGAAATTTATGCAGCTGCGACATCAAGACAGTTTCTTCAATCCAGTTCTAAAACGCTTGGCATTGTCTATATAGTGCTGCGCACTTTTACGCAAACCTGCGATTTGTTCTGGCGTTAAATCACGCACCACCTTGGCGGGGCTCCCCAAAATCATGGACCCGTCTGGAAACTCTTTGCCCTCGGTCACCAAAGCCCCCGCACCCACCAAGCAGTTTTTACCAATCTTGGCGCCATTCAACACAATCGCGCCTATACCAATCAAAGATTCATCGCCGATGGTGCAACCATGCAATTGCACCATATGCCCCACGGTGACATGTTTACCGATGTTCAAAGGCATGCCTACATCGGCATGCAACACGCTACCGTCTTGGATGTTGCTACCCTCACCTATCGTGATCTTGTCGGAATCACCGCGCAACACACTGCTAAACCACACGCTAGAGTGCGCATCCATTTGGACCTCCCCCATGACTTGGGCGTTATCTGCAATCCATGCTGTATCTGAGATCTGAGGAACGTGTGCGTCGAGTTGAAAAACAGCCATGGCTATCTCCTGTTTGTTTGGTATCCCTACAATTGTAAGGATGAGCTTACGCGCCGCATCGCTAAATGCATGGTTGATTGCAGATCCAACAGAAAAAGTACAAGCCGTTCAGGCTTTGCGGACCGCGCATATCGAATTGCTTGTTTCGCCAACTGAACATCTGAAATCCTTGGATGGCATTGAAGTTCCGGGCCACCCAACGCTTCCTAGACTCATTCCCGCCAAGCAAGTCCCCGCCAGAACCCCCTTCACGCCTGAAGGCTTGGCGTCTCTCATACATGCGGTTTGCCATATTGAATTCAATGCAATCAATTTGGCGTTGGACGCCGTATGGCGTTTCAACGATATGCCACATGCGTATTACACCGACTGGCTACGCGTGGCGTATGAAGAATCACAGCATTTTGAATTGCTGCATACGCATCTAAAAAGCTTGGGCTTCTCTTACGGCGACTTTGATGCCCATGATGGCTTATGGCAAATGTGCGAAAGAACTTCCGAAGACGTGCTGGCACGCATGGCATTGGTTCCGCGCACGTTGGAGGCGCGCGGATTGGATGCTACACCTCTTATCCAGGCCAAACTTCTTAAAGTAGCTTCACCTGCGGCCAAGCGAGCTGTTGAAATCTTAGACATCATCTTGCGCGATGAAGTGGGCCATGTTGCCATTGGTAACCACTGGTATAGGTGGTTATGCGAACAACGGGGGCTTGACCCTGTCGCCTTATATGGCGAGTTAGTGCAACGCTATGACGCACCCAGACTTAAACCACCTTTTAATAATGAAGCGCGCCTGCAAGCAGGCTTTACCGAGGTGGAACTAAGTTATCTATTAGGTTAAAACGACACGAGTACTGAGTTACAGCGACAACGTGTTACCCACGCGGATGGTGCATCCCATGCAGAGTCTTAAGTCGCTCACGCGCAATATGCGTGTAGATCGTCGTCGTAGAAATATCTGCATGACCCAGCAGCATTTGCACAGCACGCAAATCGGCTCCATGGTTTAGCAGATGGGTGGCAAATGCATGCCTAAGCGTGTGGGGCGATATCGGCACTTTGATATCTGCGACTAGGGCATAGCGTTTGATCAATTGCCAAAACATCACCCGCGTCATCGCATCTCCGGCATGTTTGCCCCGCACGGTGATAAATAAATCTTCGCTTTGGTGTTGGCCCAATAAGGCTGGGCGCGATTGACTTAAGTATTGCTCCAGCCATTGCGCCGCCACCTGACCAAAAGGCACCAAGCGCTCTTTACTGCCCTTGCCCATCACACGCAATACACCCTCATTGAGGCTGACATGGAAAACTTTGAGGTTCACCAACTCACTCACCCGAAGACCACTGGCATACATTAACTCGAGCATGGTGCGGTCTCGCACACCCAAAGGTGTTTCTACATTGGGCGCCAAGAGTAAATTTTCGATTTGCGTTTCTGTCAAAGTTTTGGGAACTCGCATTGCTTGCTTGGCAGCCAACATTTTGAGCGTGGGGTCATCACTGCGCATACGCTCGCGCAATGCCCAACGGTAAAACCGTTTCAATACCGTTAGTCGGCGATTGGCAGAGGTTGCTTTGGTTGTTGCGTGCCGGCTGGCAAAGTACTCGTGTAAATCAGACTCTTTGGCTAACAACAAATGGCCAAATTGCGAACCCGTCGATGCACTGTTTTGCTGGGATAACCAAGCATCAAAAAGTTGCAGGTCACGCCTGTAGGCCGCCAATGAATTCTTCGCTAAGCCTTCTTCTAGCCACAAGGCATCGATAAAGGTGTCGATGCTCGGATCGAAGGCTTGTGAAGCAACCACAGCGACTCGGAAGTTAACTCAATCGAGCGTTAACTTCTGCTCTGACACCACTTTCTTATACACATCAAACTCTGCTTTGATTTGTGCAGCAAATTGCTCTGGCGTGTTGGCAATGATGAGAGAACCCGTGTCTTCAATACGCTTGCGAACAGCTGGATCTTCCAATGCCTTACGCACGCCTGCATTGACTTTGTCAATCACATCTTTAGGCAAGCCTTTGGGTCCGTAAATACCGTAATAAGCCATACGATTGACAGGCTCCAAGCCTATTTCTTTGAAGGTCGGCACATTGGGCAACACGGCCAATCGTTGCGGTGCCGCCACCACAATGGGAACCAAACGGTTGTCTTTGATGAAAGGAAGTGCAGAAGGCAAGTTGTCAAAAATCATGGGGACTTGTCCAGCAACGGTGTCGTTCAATGCGGGGCCCGCACCGCGATAAGGAATGTGCGTGATGAAAGTCGCGCTCAAGCTTTTAAACAACTCCATCTGCAAGTGGCCAATACCGCCCGTGCCCGAAGACGAATAGGAGTAACGACCAGGTGAGCGCTTTACTTCTGCCACAAAATCTTTGTAGTCTTTTGCTGGAAACGAGGGATGTACCGCGATGATATTTGGCGTGGCCGCGATATTGATGATGGGAGAAAAGTCAGTAATCGGGTTGTACGGAATTTTGGTGTTGATTGCAGGATTGGCTGCAGTGGTGGAGACCGTTGCTACGCCCAATGCATAACCGTCAGGTAGCGCCTTTGCGGTTTCATTGGCTCCAATAACGCCACCTCCGCCCGCTTTATTCACAACCACAACTGTTTGTCCTAGAGCTTTACCTAAGGGTTCAGCAATGGTCCGAGCAATGATGTCCGTAGTGCCCCCAGGTGCAAAAGGCACTTGCAGTTGGATCGTTTTCGTTGGATAGCCCTGCGCCAATACGGCAGAACTCACAGCACAAATACTCAGGGTTGCTAGTAGACGACTTTTCATTTCAAAACTCCTCCATTAAAACTTCGCTTAACTCTTGCGATAAAACATAACTGTAAACGCAATATGTAGTGGTCACAAAAGTCGAGGTATTCTCTCCATATGGATTACTTACCTCTGCTTGCGCCAGATTTCTCACTCATCTTGTGCGGTTACTTGCTGTGTCGCTTTACGGCACTCAATCGCACGATGTGGTCACAAGTTGAAAGCTTGGTGTATTACTTTTTGTTTCCTGTTTTGTTGTTTACCACCATCGCGCGTACCAATTTGGACATTCAAAGCCTGACACATTTTCTGCAAGCAGGCGTGTTGATGGGGATGTGCGGCATCGCTATGGCTTACGTGCTTCCTTACCTGCCATTTTTAGGCCGCCACATCGACACACGCATGCATGCATGTAGCACGCAAATTGCGTTCCGATTTAATTCCTACATTGCACTTGCCGTCACCGAAAGAATGGGTGGCCCTCCCGCGCTAGTCTTGATGGCGGTGTTAATAGGTGTTTGCGTCCCTATTTTTAATATTGCATCGGTTTGGCCCATGGCTAAACATGGCGAGAAAGGCTTTTTGGCGGAGCTGATTCGTAATCCACTCATCTTGGCAACGGTGTCTGGGCTCGTTGCCAATTTAGTGGGTTTACACATCCCTGAATGGGCTGCGCCCACCTTGCAACGCGTGGGATCGTCTTCGGTCAGCCTAGGTTTGATGGCGGCGGGGGCTGGCATGGAATTGGGGCGTTTGCAAAAAGCCAAGTTGTTGGGCGCTTCCGTATTACTGATTCGCCACTTTTTGACGCCGATCGTGGCTTGGATACTCGCCAAGTGGCTCCACTTAGATCCTCTCCAAACCGGTGTATTACTGGCGTTTTCGGCGCTTCCCACCGCTTCGAGTTGCTATGTTTTGGCGAACCGAATGGGTTATGACGGATCTTTGGTCGCTGGCTTGGTCACGCTATCGACTGTGCTAGGGGTCTTCAGCCTATGGTTGGCACTAGGCGTCCTGCAGTAAAAAGAGGCATTTATGGCATAATGTTGGGTTTTGTGGCCAAGTGCATTGGAATTGTCTGGTGTGGCTAGCGCAGTTGAAAAGGAACAGATCATGAAAGAAGGAATTCACCCAGACTACCGCGAAGTGTGCTTTGTGGACATGTCTAATGGTTTTAAGTTTGTAACGCGCTCATGCGCTAACACCAAAGAAACCGTCAAAATGGACGATGGTCGCGAGTTACCCCTCTACAAATTGGATACCACCAGTGAGTCGCACCCCTTCTACACCGGTACACAAAAATCCGTCGACAACATGGGTGGACGCGTGGAACGTTTCCGCAACAAATACGGCAAAACGGCTGCCAAGTAAGCCCTTTCGCCTCCTACTCAAAGGGCAGCCCGTTTTCGGCGCTGCCTTTTTTGTTTATGGCCTCTAGTTTTTAAATACCCACTACTTTGTCTCAGTCACACGATCCCACACCCGCAATCGTTGCGCAAAGTGCCGTTCGGCCTTTGCCACGCTTAGCGTTATGGCTGTTTTGCTTGGCTTATTTGGTTCCAGGCTTAGTAGGCAGAGAACCATGGAAGGGCGAAGAGCTCCAAGTCTTTGGGCAAATGTTGGCCTTAGCGCAAGGCCAAAGCGATTGGCTGCACCCCACTGTTTGGGGCCAAACACTGCCATTAGATGCACCGCTGGCCTATTGGGTGGGCGCTTGGGCAATTGGCTTGGCACCAAGTTGGTTGCCAGCAGGATCTGCTGCACGTATGCCATTTGCTGTGCTGCTCGCCTTGACATTATTTAGCACGTGGTACGGAGCCTATTACTTAGGACTTGGCTCACGCGCACAACCAGTGGCCTTTGCATTTGGTGGCGAAGCAAGGCCCAAGGACTATGCCAGAACCATTGCAGACAGCGCCACACTCGCTTTGATTGCTTGCTTAGGTTTGGCCTTGCTGTCACACGAAGCAACGCCCATGCTGATGCAACTGTCTTTTTTTAGCTGTGCATTTTTTGGCGCTTCTGCGCTTGCCTATCACCCCGTTAAAAGCGCCATAGCTTTGGTGGTTGCTTTGATGGGCTTGAGTTTGAGTGGCGCTCCTACTCTGTCTGTTTTATTGGCAACTGGCATTAGTTTGGTCATTTTTTTCGACAAAGAAAATCAAGGCGATTTACCCCTGCGCATGTATGCATACGCGCTATTTGTTTGCGCGATAGGCATTGCAGCTATTGCCAATTACTTTGATCTCTTCCATTGGCGCGTATCGACCATGGACAGAAATTGGAACGATTGGCGTGGCTTGTTTGATTTGCTAGTGTGGTTCATGTGGCCCGCATGGCCTTTGGTGTTGTGGACACTATGGCAGTGGCGGCGTCAGTGGTTAACGTGGAACTGGAGCCGGCATTTGGTTCTTCCTTTGTGGTTTATAGCTCTCGCCATAGGCGTCGCAATGGTGACCCGCACCGAAGACCAAACGCTCATGCTGGCTTTGCCACCCATGGCGACACTAGCGGCCTTTGCACTTCCAACATTTAGACGTAGCTTTTCTGCTTTTATTGATTGGTTCACACTTATCTTTTTTACAGGCTGTGCCTTCGTCATTTGGGTAATTTGGATTGCGATGCAAACGGGTTGGCCGCCCCAACCCGCTGCCAACGTTGCTCGTCTGGCTCCAGGGTTTACGCCGACCTTTAGCGTTTTGGCTTTTGTTTTTGCATTGATCGCCACGGCACTTTGGGCGTGGCTTGTCAGATGGCGGGTTGGCAGACACCGTCAAGCCATGTGGAAGAGCTTGGTGCTACCGGCAGGCGGCGCTGCACTCTGTTGGTTACTGCTCATGAGCTTGTGGTTACCACTTTTGGACTTTGCACGTAGCTATGTGCCTTGGGTAGAGAGAATTCAACAGGCCATGAATATCCAAGATAGCGCATCACCTGGTTGTTTGATGACTTACGGACTAAATGTCGGGCAAATGACTGCCTTTCACTACCACGGCAACTTTGAAATCAAGCCCTTAGACAATGCAGAGTCACCACAAAATGCGTCTTGTCGTTGGTTACTAGTAGACAACGATTCACGTCCAGAATTAGCGCAAGTGGCACTCATCAAAGAATGGCGACGCATAGAAACTATCAAACGTCCTGCCAACAAAAATGAAGACGTCACTCTGTACTTACGTCGCGATAATTAAATCCAAATGACAGAGCGCGTGCATATCTTGCGCCATGCAGGAACGATCTTGGTTGGTCAATTAGCAGTCATGGCGTTTGGAATTACCGACACCATCGTAGCAGCGCGTTATGCAGACACTGCCCTAGCCTCTTTATCGGTTGGGTCAGCAACTTATATATCGGTGCATGTCGCGCTCATGGGCATCGTACAAGCCTTGCTGCCTATTTGGGCTGAGTTGCAAGGCGCTAAAAAATATGCAGAAGTCGGCCGATCCGTGCGCCAAGCTTTGTATATCGTGCTGTTGACATCAACTATTGGTATGGCCGTTCTGCTACATCCCACTACATTGCTGGATTGGGCGCAAGTCCCAGCGCATTTGCAGTTGGAAGTGCATGACTATTTAGCAGTCATTGCTTTTGGTTTGCCTGCATCGCTTTTATTTAGGTTGTTTGGCACCTTGAACCAAGGTTTAGGCAAACCGCGCGCCGTCACACTGGTGCAAGTTGTTGGCTTGATGTGCAAAATACCTTTGTCTATTTTGCTGGTCTTAGGCGTACCAGATATTTTTGAGCCCATGGGTTTGGTGGGATGCGCTTGGGCAACCCTTGTAGTCAATATTGCAATGGTGGTGTTTGCTCTGGTCTTATTACGGGTACAAGACTATTACAAGCCTTATGCTTTTTGGCGACGTATGGAAGCGCCTGACTTATCCGTGCTGTGGCAATTCTTAAAGTTAGGTGTCCCCAGTGGCCTTGCCATTGGTGTGGAAGTGACATCGTTCACCTTGATGGCTCTGTTTATTGCGCGTCTTGGCGTAGTGGCATCTGCCAGCCACCAAATCACAGCATCCATGGCGGCATTGCTCTACATGGTGCCTCTGTCGCTCTCTATTGCTTGCAGTGCGCGGGTGAGTTATTGGTTAGGAGCAAACCAGTTTGGGCGCGCTAGAAAAGCTTTGCGTGATGGCTTGACTCTAGTGGTTGTGTTTGCGTCTGTGTTGAGTCTTTTATTAGTGCTGTTTCAAAAAGAGGTGGTTCTTTTTTATACGCAGTCAGCAGCAGTGGCTCAATTAGCAGCACTGCTACTTTATTGGTTAGCGTGGTACCAACTAGCAGATGCATTGCAAGTATTTTGCGTGTTCGCACTAAGAAGTTACCGCATTACCCTCTTTCCGCTATTGACCTATGCTGTAACCTTGTGGGGAGTCGGACTAGCCGGAGGTTATGTCGTGTCCTATGGATTGGTGCAGTTTGAAGGCTTGGATTGGCTACAAACAAATTCACCCATCACATTTTGGCAAACCAGCACATTTGCCTTGGTTCTGACTGCGTTAGCACTATTTCCAGTACTCTGGATACATGCTTATCGCAAAGTACGCTAAACCGTCTCTGCCTGCTTGCAACGGGTGGCAGGAAAAACAAGATTAAAGCAAGACCCCTGTCCTGCGGTACTGGCAATTTGTAACTGCCCACCGTGACGTTGCATCACATGCTTGACAATCGCCAATCCCAAGCCAGTACCTCCAGATTCGCGGGAGCGGCTCCGATCGACGCGATAAAAACGTTCCGTTAATCGAGGCAAATGTTCAGGCGGAACTCCAGGACCCGTATCTTTAACTTGCAAATTCAAATTTCCGTCCTTTGACACAAATGCGTGCACTTCAATACGCCCACCTTGCGGGGTATAGCGGACTGCATTGCTGACTAAGTTAGAAAGCGCGCTTTGTAATTCACGCGGTTCGCCCAGAACGAGGTGGTTTTGAATCACTGGATCTGTTTCAAAAACAATGACTTGGGCAATTTTTTCTTGAAATAATAATTTTGAAAGCTGCTGCGCCTCGCTTTGGCATGCTTCCATCAACTGTGTAAGCTCTAGGGAGCTGGTAAATCCAGGAACCGGACTGCCTTCAAGACGCGACAAAGTAAGTAAATCATCCACCAAGCTTTGCATTCGATGCGATTGGTTCGCCATGAGGTCTAGATATTTGTCCTGCTCTTGGGCCGTCAGTTTTAAGGTCTGCAAGGTTTCAACAAAACCAGCAAGAACTGTGAGTGGTGTTCGAATTTCATGCGACACATTGGCTACGAAATCGCGTCGCATAGCCTCTGCTTGTTCAACTACCGTGACGTCTCGTGTGATCAGCAACTGCTTACCTTCACCATAAGGATGGCGTTGTATGGAGATGCGCAATGGCATATTGGGGTTCTTGCCTCGCCCCTCAATCACAATTGGTTCAGCCACGTCTGAAATCGTCATATAGGCAGAAAAAATAGGGTCGCGTACCAAGTTACCAATACGCTGCGCCAAATCACGCTCTGGCTCAATACCTAATTGAAATGCAGCAGTCTGATTGCACCATTCAATTTGAAAATTCTCATCCAGAAGTACGACCCCATTTGGAGAAGCTTGTATAGCGGACAGAAAATCTTTTAAACGCTGCTCACTGGCGTTGATGGCTTTCTCGCGTTCTCTCAGAAGTCTTCGCGTTCTATCGACCACAGTTCCCCACAAGCCGAATGTGTTGGGGACTTCCGCTAAATTTCCGTAGCGCAACCAATAAACAACGCGCAATCCACGTATGGCATCCAGAAACCACCATAGCATTGCGCCGACCAAGCTGCCAACGACCAGATAAAAAGTGACCTGTAACTCTTGAGATTGCGCCCAAAAATATCCAAGCGCAGCGCCAGAAATAAGTAAAACTAATGAACTAAAAAACCGACCAAACACTAAGGACCTCAGGCATCGGGGGTAACAGAAGCCGTGAGTCTATACCCAACTCCACGGACTGTCTCCACCATAGCACCTGCAGCACCTAGCGCTTCCCGTAGACGTTTTACATGGACGTCAACAGTACGTTCTTCAATAAATACATGGTCACCCCATACGCGGTCTAGCAATTGACTGCGTGAATGCACACGTTCTGCGTGGTGCATAAAGTAGTTGAGCAACTTGAACTCGGTAGGACCAAGACGAAGGGGCGTATCTTGATAACTTACACGGTGCGTAGATCCGTCTAATTGCAAAGCACCAATTCGCACGATATCGCTGGCTTGCTCGGGCGCGCGACGCCTCAAAACAGCACGTATGCGCGCCAAAAGTTCTTGTGTCGAAAAAGGCTTGGTGATGTAGTCATCAGCACCGGCATCGAGTCCAGCTATTTTGTCTGGCTCGTCTCCTCTTGCTGTCAGCATAAGGATGGGAGTGAGTTTTGTGCGTGGGTCAGCACGCCAACGTTTGGCTAATACCAACCCACTTTGCCCAGGCAACATCCAATCGAGCAAGATAACGTCAGGCAATACTTCGTCAATGGCGGCTTGCGCCTCATCACCATCTTCTGCCAAAACAGCCAGCATTCCATGGTGGCGTAAATTGACAGAAATCAGTTCAGCAATAGCCTTTTCATCTTCAACAACCAGAACGCGCGGAATCTTCATGCCAATTAATTATTAATATTCATTGCTGCTTCAATATCTGCCAAGGGGGTGTGGCGCACATCTTCGCCTTTGACAATATAGATAATGAATTCAGCGATGTTCTTCGAATGGTCGCCAATACGCTCGATCGCCTTAGCGATAAAAAGCAAATCTAAGCTGGCAGAAATAGTGCGTGGGTCTTCCATCATGTAAGTGATGAGTTTGCGTACAAAGCCGTCAAACTCTTGGTCGATCAAATCATCTTCACGCAAGATAGCTACAGCAGTTTGAACGTCTAGTCGAGCAAAAGAATCGAGAGCTTTGCGTAGAAGGCCAGAAGCAAGTTCACCACACACTCGCAAATCGGAAGATGGCAAAGCACGTGGCGCGACACCGTCGATGATGGACTTGACCATACGGGCGATTTTGGCGGCCTCATCGCCGACGCGTTCTAAATTCGCGGTGGTTTTAGACATAGCAACTAGCAAACGCAAGTCGCGAGCAGTAGGCTGGCGACGGCTGATCACGGAGGCAATTTCGCGATCGATCTCAACTTCTAGAGCGTTTACACGGTTTTCAGTGACCAGCACATCGTCAGCCACTTCAACACTAAAGTTAGAAAGTGAATAAATTGCTTGGCGAATTTGAGATTCAACTAAACCACCAATCTCCATAACATTGGTAGAGATTTGATTGAGTTCGGCATCAAATTGTGAGGATAAATGTTTATCAGGCATATGGGTCTCTCTCGTTTTAGCCGAAACGGCCAGTAATGTAATCTTC
>Ga0209400_1002228_pt1 | contig 14855 bp, 14 predicted proteins | sample M_130807_EF_Meta_FD_187313 | JGI IMG/M metagenome (GOLD analysis project Ga0209400, IMG submission 187313) | Freshwater microbial communities from Lake Montjoie, Canada to study carbon cycling - M_130807_EF_MetaG (SPAdes) (version 2) | ecosystem: Environmental > Aquatic > Freshwater > Lake... | reverse complement strand
TTTTCCATTTTCATCAACGACACCACCCAAAACTTTTGTGCCACCTACATCGATGCCAATCGTGTATGTCACAGAACTATTCCTCTAGATGTGTTTTGAGTTGTGTCAACGCTGCATCAATCGTTGACTTCTCTGCTTTCTGACGCATCATTGACGGTATTGGCATCGATAATGAAACTTCGAGCTCATAAGTCACTTCAGTTGTGTCCTCATCTATGCTCTTAATTGAATAAATTCCATCCATGCCAGTTAAAAGATCTGCCTCATCTAGTGAGAAGCTCAGTTTGTTAGGAGCACCGCTCCAGTCATAATCCAAAGTAAGGCGATCTTTCATCATGCCGGCATCGATACTCATCTTCACCTTAGTAATGCGACCTTGGTCATCATTGGCAACGGCTTCGGCTGACTTAATCTGGGACGACCATTCGGGGTACTTGTCTAAGGCAAAAAGCGCCGCTTGAACCGCGGCGATAGGGGCATCAATGGTGATTGTGGACTTGCTGAATTCGCTCATGGCGCAAGGTTACCCTCTTTACCTTTCCTCATCGCTCACGCTAGCGTTTGGCTATGAATGAAATCTCAATCCCTCCGCTAGTTCCCGCTGCTGCAGCTGGAAACCTCACAGATTTGATCGCTGAACGCGCCTTGTTTGAACCTGAGCGCATCACCATGTCTCGCCCACTGGGCGAAGGCTGGCAACCGGTAACCGCCCGCGAAGTTGATGAAGAAGTTCGAGCAACCGCTAAAGGATTAATAGCAGCCGGAGTTCAAATTGGAGATCGCATCGCAATCATGGCGCGCACACGCTATGAATGGACAATTTTGGATTTTGCCACATGGTATGCAGGCGCCGTTGTCGTGCCAATCTATGACACATCATCTGCAGAGCAGATCGATTGGATTCTCAATGACTCCCATTCTGTTGGGATCATCGTTGAGACACCTGCACTTCGTGATCTTGTGCAAACCGTATTGCCTTCCCACACTCGTCATGTCTGGACGATGACAGATGATGTCTTAGCGCTTTTGCGTGAGGCTGGTAAGCACATCGGTGATGATGAAATCGATCGTCGCCGTAATGCGGTTACTCCCTCATCGCTTGCAACTTTGATCTACACATCAGGAACTACTGGAAAGCCAAAGGGCGTGCAATTAACACACGCAAATTTCCTCTCAGAGACTGGAAACGTTGCACAAGGAGCAAGTGAGCTTTTCCTCAAGCCTGGTGGATCAACACTTCTCTTCCTTCCAGTAGCACACGTATTTGGACGTATGGTTCAAATTGGTGCAATCGCATCTGGTCTACATATGGCACATTGCAGCGACCCTGCAACGCGATTGCCCATGGACCTTGCTTCATTTAAACCAACATTTGTTTTGGCAGTTCCTCGCATCTTTGAAAAGATCTATAACGGCGCTGAGGCTCGTGCTGAGGCTGCCGGTAAGGGAAAGATTTTCAAAAAGGCTGCCGACGTTGCTATTGCATACTCGGAAGCACTTGATAAGAAGGGCATGTCACCCGTTCTCAAATTTAAGCATGCGATCTTCGACAAACTTGTCTACAGCAAACTGCGCGCAGGAATGGGCGGAAATGTTGAGGCGGCTATTTCAGGTGGAGCACCACTTGGAGTGCGCCTGGGACACTTCTATCGCGGTGCTGGCGTAACAATTCTTGAAGGTTATGGTTTAACTGAAACCACAGCTGGTGCAACTCTTAACCTGTATGGAGCACACCGAGTTGGTTCTGTTGGTAAGCCAATTCCAGGAACCTCGGTCAAGATTGCAGAAGATGGAGAAGTTCTTCTTCGTGGACCAATCGTTATGCAGGGGTATTGGCAAAACGATGCAGCTAACGCTGAAGTATTTGATGGTGAGCGCTGGTTTAAGACAGGTGATCTTGGAAAGCTAGATGATGACGGTTTCCTATATATCGTTGGACGTAAGAAGGAAATTATCGTGACAGCGGGTGGAAAAAATGTTGCGCCGGCAGTTCTAGAAGATCGTTTGCGCTCTCATCCACTAGTCAGCCAGTGCATGGTTGTTGGCGATAACCAGCCATTCATCGCAGCACTTGTAACTATCGATCCAGATGCTCTTAAGGCATGGGTGGTTAACAACAAGAAAGATGGAGCTTCGATCAACGATTTGATCAATGATCCAGATTTGATTGCAGTTGTTCAAACCGCAGTAGATGAAGCAAACAAGGCGGTAAGTAAGGCTGAATCGATTCGTAAATTCACAATTCTTCCTGTGGACTTCACAATCGCAGGAGGCCACTTGACTGCAAAACTCTCCGTGAAGCGCCATGTAGTCGCAAAGGAGTTTGCACAAGAGATTGACGCATTATTTGCTAAATGAATGAACGGCGGGTAGTACTCGCTCAAGAACTTCATGATGGAATCGCCCAGGACCTTGTCGGCCTGGGCTTTTCCATTGACTCATTGATTTCCACAAGCCACGACCAGATCGCAAAAGAATCACTACGCCAATTGAGATTTTTGGTCACTGAACTCATTGATAAAGTCAGGCTAGAAATTCATCAACTCCGCACCGCTACTGACCTAATTTCTAAAACTGAGGAGAAAGATTTCTCCTATGAACTCTTGCGCGTGCTCTCAGAAATACTTCGAAATGTCGACGAGCATGCCCATGCTTCGCACCTGTCTATCCAGATTACAGACAATGGAATCGGAGGCGCACAGAGCAAAGAGGGCAGTTTTGGCCTTACTGGGATCCGAGAACGAATAGCCAGTATTGGCGGGGATATCCGTATTGACTCAGACCAACAAGGGACAAAAATTAGCATTGAGCTGCCTTTGGAAAGGTAACAATGAGGGTGTTGATTGTTGATGACCATGCCGTTGTCCGTCATGGGTTGAAATCTGCAATACAGGCACATGGATATGAAGTAGTGGCAGTCGCAGGATCAATTAATGAAGCAAAAGCTTTCATGGCTCAAACAAATCCAGATGCGATTATCGTAGATATCAATCTTCCGGATGGATCCGGATTTGATGTGGTGTCATGGGCGCGCAAAGTTTCCCCAACAATTGCAATAGTCGTTTTGACACTCAATGATGGTGAAGATTATGTACGAGCGGCAAAAAGTGCGGGAGCAAATGCATTCGTCGTAAAAAATGCGCCCATATCTGATCTTCTTGCGGCTCTTGATTTTTCAATCTCTAGTCCAACTTCATTTAGTAGCAAGCATGTCCTTGCAACAGGAATTGACTCTGGGCTCACTGCCCGAGAAATAGATGTGTTGCAATCAATCAGCCATGGTTGTAGTAATGCAGCGATTGCTACAAACCTTTTTATCTCAGTCTCAACTGTGAAGTCTCATGTCTCATCGATTCTGCGAAAGCTAGATGCAGATAGTCGCGTTCAGGCATTATCTATTGCCCGCGAACGTGGATTACTTGTTTAGTAAATCTTCAAAACTCCTAGACCAGATTTCCCAGCGCCAATTTTCAACAATCCATTTGCGTCCAGCTATGCCCATCTTCTTTGACAAGTCAACCTTGGTCAGCAGTTCAATGGCAGCATCTGCAATCTCTTTATTATTTGTTCCATCCACAACTAAGCCAGTTTCGTTTTGCACAACAGCATCAGGTGCTCCCCCAGAATTTCCGGCAAGAACAGGTAATCCACATGCACTGGCTTCAAGATAAACAATTCCAAGTCCCTCTACTTCCAGGCCCATCAAGCGCGAACGGCTCGGCATTGCAAAAATATCCCCAACGCAGATGTATAAAGGTAGATCTTTATAATCAATTCTGCCTATTAGAGTTACCGAATCTTCTAGCCTGTGTTTCTGAATCAAATTTTGAAGGTGATCTCGATGAGGACCTTCGCCAACTAACAATAGGTGCGCGTTCGAAACAGTTTTAAGGATTTCGGGCATAGCCTCAATTAAGCGATCTTGGCCTTTGCGATGAACTAGCCGCCCAACAGAAACTATTACCTTCTTTTCAGTCAATCCCAATGACTTCCGAAGCGCTGATGCATCGGTCGGTAAGAAATGATCGACATCAATACCAGGTGCAATTTTGACCATCGCTCGCTGCGCCTGAGCTGTTAAACCGTGTGAAATAGCGTTACGAGTGAATTCACCCAAGTATGTGAGCACATCAACTGTTGAACCAATTCTGCGCAACAATAGATTAAATGGAAATACTTTGGCCCACCACACCTCATGCCCATGTGTGAGAGCAACCGTTCTTCGCACTCCGGCACGTTTTATGCTGGCCGATAAAAGTCCCAACGGTGCAGCCGCTCCGAAGGCAGCTGTCGTAATACCCTCACTTTTAACAATATTGCGCAGGTGAAATGCAACTCTCGGGGTTGGCAACAGTATCTTTGATCGATCTCTAATCACGCGAACCCCGTAATTAGTCAACCAATCAGCGTCATAGCGCTCTGAATTTTCTTGAAAAGATGTGTAGACAATTGTTTGTCCAAAAGGTCGACGTTGAATCAAACCAATAATGAAGGTTTCTATTCCGCCAGCGCGTGGACCAAAGTCATTAGTGACAAAAAGAACTGGGTTAGAAACGGCGAACTCCAACCAATGGTTTACGACCGAGACTGCTAGTCACTTTCATGCGCGAGCCGAAACGATGCGCACAGGTAAGGACATGGGCATAAGGCTAGCCTCGCCCAAGCCCCTATCTCAACCTCATAACCCTCAAAGAGGCTACAAGTTCCAATTTATCTAAGCGCTGCGAGCGTCAAATTGCAGAGGTGGGGTTAATCCGCTGTCGGCAAGAACGGAGAGCGCCGTCAGGGTTGCATCACTGATATCAGTTGAGGGTTTAAGGAAGAAGGCGACAACGCATGTATCGCATGCGATGGTGGCCATGGTGCACTTATTGCAATCGATGATCATGAGATTCAATGTAAAGGATGCCACTGACAGATTCTTCTGAAATTTCAGGGGTGGTGAGGGATACTTGCAGCCGTGAGCATCGTTGCAACTCTTGTCGTGGGCACTGATGGCTCAACCTCAAAAGAGAGCCGGTCAGCTGGGGTTAGCTCTCCAGCCGATCGCAAAATATTTCTCCAACGCCGCCGTGAGGTTGATTGCATCATCATTGGTGGCAACACAGCTCGTCACGAACCATATAACCGAACCCCTGTGCCGTTAGTGGTTATTTCGCGCTCCCTTGTCAATCCGGTGCAGGGTAACCACCTCGCTTCACTATGGAACTGTTCCCCGGTTCAAGCTGTAGAAAAAGCACGAACACAATTTGGTCAAAATATTTTGATTGAAGGTGGCATAACGATGATCAACGAACTCATAGAACACCATGTTATTGATCGAATCGAACTTAGCGTTACACCAGCATCAGGCGGCGAAGATCGAATTGATTGGAAGGCGCTGATCGCACAATTTGCTCATTGCCAATCGCGAGAAGTTGATGGAACTTACTTTTATTCAGCCCACAATTAAAGAGCTGAAATTATAGAAACACCAATTACAGCCAGCGCAATTCCTAAGTACTGAACTTTCAGAAGTCTCTCCTGCAAGAACTTGTAAGCCAATACAGCAGTCGCAATCGGATACAAAGATCCAAATACCATCGCAACCGAGACAAGTCCTTTAGTACATGCAATTCCAAGAAGTAAGTTAGCCAAGAAATCTGCGGCACCAATAAAAATTAGAATTGGAATGTTCTTCTTACTGAATTTTCCAGTTGTTTTGTATTTAATTGCCAAAGAAATAGTTACGAAGAATGTTGCACCACGCATGGCTACCATCGTCAGTAATGCACTACTTTGTGATCCAATAGCGATGAAAGTAAGTGCTAGACCAAAGCCAACTGCTGCGCCCAATGCAAGAAGTATTGGCTTTAACGGGAGTCCTTGAGATAGTTCTGGACCGCTTGCGCAAAAAACTCCCACTAAGGCGATTGCCACGCCAACAAGAGTGATTGTTGAAAGTACATCACCTGTGATGAGTGCATACGCCAATGGAATTACAGTGCTGAGAGAACTAATCGGGGAAACAACACCCATGCGACCAGTTGATAAACCTTCATACAAGCATGCCAACCCTATGTAGCCAAAGAGTCCAGCAAGTGCACCGGGAATCAAAAAGCCGTCGAAGCCAAGAACCTTTCCTTGCCAACTTCCGGATACAACAACAATTAATATTCCAACTACCAAACCAAAGATTTGCGAAACACCCAGAACGGCAAATGGATGATGTTTCTTACTAAGGCGTCCAGCGAAAAAATCAGCTGTTCCCCACATTGCACTTGAAAGTAACGCCAATAGCGAAGCCATTGCGCAAGGTTACAGCCCCGCCTCCCATAAAACGCTGTATTAATTCTTTATCCTAAGCAAGTGGATGCGAATGCTTTTGAGCGATTAATAGATCAACTTCGCACATTTACTCCGCGGGCTGAGGTTTCACTGATTGAGGTCCCTGCTCCTCAAAAATTGGCAACATTTGCTTTTGCATTCTCTGCCGATGTTTCAAATGGACTCTTGGCAGATGAAGAGAATGAAATAGCAAATGGTCGCTTTGTCCTTCTCCACGAACCAGGTGGACAAGCAACATGGGATGGTGAATTCCGGTGTGTAACTTTTGTGAGCGCCGATCTTGACCCTGTTATGCAAGAAGATCCTTTGTTACCTGAGGTTGGCTGGAGTTGGTTTTTAGAATCACTCGAGAGAAATCAATGTGTTTTCAATGCCCCCAGTGGAACTGTTACACGGGTATCTAGCGCATCATTCGGAAAGCTATCTCCTCGAAAAGATGAAGCCGAAGTAGAAATACGCGCGTCGTGGACCCCCATCATCACCGAGCCACTTGAACTGATTAAACATATTGAAAGTTGGTGCAACTTAATTTCAGAGGTTGCAGGATTACCACCCGTACCTGAAGGCGTCTCTGCCATTTCATCTGCGCGTCGTCAATAATCATGAGTGAAGAAATCCTCGTTGTACCCCTACTGCAGCCTGCCGAAGGCACGCCACCAGTAATCGACACAGAATCCAAATTCAAGGATGCACTTACACAATTGGCACAAGGTCACGGACCATTTGCAGTTGATGCAGAGCGGGCTTCAGGATTTAGATATAGCGCGCGCGCTTATTTGATTCAGATCAAAAGAAACAATGGCGGACTGCATCTGATCGATCCAATTCCTTTTGGCCCTGGGCACAACCTCTTTGCAGAACTCAATGCCTTGTTAAACACCGATGAGGTTATTTTGCATGCAAGCACACAAGATCTACCCTGCCTGCGTGAATTAGGCATTAATCCAATTCATCTTTTCGACACTGAATTAGCAGGCAGAATCGCTGGTTTGCCACGTGTTGGATTAGGTCCGCTATTAGAAACGCTCATGGGGGTTTCATTAGCAAAGGAACATAGCGCCGCTGATTGGTCTGCTCGTCCATTGCCACAAGAATGGCTCACTTATGCAGCATTAGATGTTGAACTACTCGTAGAGCTTCGTGACAAAATGTTCGATTTATTGGACAAGTCAAATAAATTGTCATGGGCACTAGAGGAGTTTGCTTCCATACTCAAAGCGCCACCTGCTCCCCCACGGGTTGATCCCTGGAGGCGCACATCAGGGATGCACAAAATTAAGCGTCGGGATCAGCTTGCGATCATCAAAGAGTTATGGATTGCGCGTGATCGGGTTGCCTCTGAACAGGATATTGCTCCTGGAAAATTGTTAAATGACGGTGCAATAGTAGAACTTGCGATAGCAGCCTCTGTTACTAAGAAAGAGTTCGAAAAAGCCTTACGTCCTTTGGGGTTAAGAGCGCGATGGTTGGAAAATTTGCCACTGTGGCTCAGCAGTATTTCAACCGCTGTTGCGTTGCCCGAAGATCAGTGGCCAGCAATGCGAACAAATGCCGATACCTTGCCGCCGATAAAATTGTGGCGCGATAAATTCCCAGAAAAATACGCGCCACTTTCACATGCTCGTGCTGCGATTGAACTCATTGCGCTAGAAAATGAAATTCCGGTTGAAAATCTCATTACACCTGAACATGTGCGAAGAGTCTGTTGGAAACCTCCAACTGGTGCGACAGAAACTCTTTCTATTCCGGCAATTGAGCAAGCACTTGCCGAATTAGGTGCTCGACAGTGGCAGATCAACCTTGTGGGCCCAGCGCTGGCAAAGGCTCTGCTTGAAAGAGAGCCTTTACCTGTTCCAGAGGTCGCCGTTGCAGAAGTGACGGAAACCACGCCTGAGGAGGGCTGATTTACGCAACATAAGAGTTGCGTAAATAACCTTTTTACCTTAGATTTTGGCTCATGCTCAGTACATTCATTATCGCCCTCAGAGAAGGCCTCGAAGCCTGCCTCATTGTTGGAATCCTGGTCGCCTATATCGTCAAGACAGATCGCAAGGGTTATTTAAAGCCTTTGTGGACTGGTGTTATTACCGCAGTCATCACGAGTATTGGCCTTGGCGCTTTCCTCACCTTCACTTCAGTATCACTGAGCGAGCGCGGACAAGAGCTTTTTGCAGGAGTCACTTCATTTATCGCCGTTGCTCTAGTTACCTGGATGGTTTTCTGGATGAAGAGAACGGCCAGAACTCTTCGCAATGAACTGCAAGGAAAGTTAGATACTGCAGTAGCAACAGGGCCTCTAGCCCTTGCCGGAGTAGCGTTTATCGCTGTTATTCGTGAAGGACTTGAAACATCATTATTTGTTTACACAAACTTCCAGACAGTTGCAGATGTAACTAGTTCCACAGTTGGTTTGATTTTAGGATTTGCTGTCTCAATCACTCTTGGATACTTGATCTATAAGAGTGCAATTAGATTAAATCTTGCAAAGTTCTTCACCTACTCAGGTGTGGCTTTAATTATTGTTGCTGCTGGTGTTTTGTCCTACGGAATCCACGAGTTCCAAGAGCTTGGCTATCTGCCAGGACCTGATGCTTTTGCCTGGGATGTCACCTCTTTCATCGCTAAGGATTCAATCTTGGGCGCATCCCTTTCTGGAACCATTGGCTTTGATACAACCACCTCATGGCTCCAATTGGGTGTCTATGTGCTGTATTTAGGCTCTGTATTGGTCCCATACCTATCTAAGCCACGCACAAAGACTGCTGTTAACGCTTAATTCGCTACTGTCCTAAATCCTTACTGGCGAGTAACCTTTGGCCTACGCCCTAGGTAAAGGAAGTTCCATGTCCCGCACAGTTGTCCTTGTTGATGCCGTCCGCACCCCTTTTGGAAAGGCTGGCGGAATGTATGCCGGTACACGTGCCGATGATCTGATGGTTCGCGCAATTCGTGGATTACTAGAGCGAAACCCAAAGGTTGATCCGGCCGCAATTGAAGATGTTGCAATCGCTGCTGCAACGCAGACTGGTGACCAGGGTATGAACATTGGTCGAAGCGCAGCTTTGCTTTCAGGATTACCAAACACAGTTCCTGGATATTCCATTGATCGCTGGTGCGCAGGAGCACTAACAGCTGTAACCACGATTGCCGGTGCGATTGCAATGGGAACAAATGAAATTGCAATTGCTGGCGGTGTTGAACACATGGGTAACCATCCAATGGGAGAACTCATGGATCCAAATCCTCGCTACCTTGCAGAACGTATTGTTGAACAAGATGCACTTGCAATGGGCGCAACTGCAGAAAGATTGCATGATCGCTTTCCTCAATTAACTAAAGAGCGTGCCGATCGCTATGCCATGAATTCGCAATTGAAAACTGCACAAGCATATGCAGAAGGAAAAATTCAACGAGATTTAATTCCAACAGCAGCGCGCAGTGCAGAACTTGGATGGACTGTTGCAACTGTTGATGAGGCACCACGCCCACAAACAACTATGGAAGGTCTTGCAGGACTAAAGACACCTTTCCGCCCAGCAGGACGAGTGACACCAGGAAACTCATCAGGATTAAATGATGGAGCAACGGCAGCAATACTTGCTAGCGAAGAAAAAGCGCTAGAACTTGGATTAACAATTAAGGCCAAGATGGTTACCTATGCCTTTGCTGGTGTTGAACCAGAGATCATGGGATATGGACCTGTTCCATCAACACTTAAGGCGCTTAAGCAAGCAGGATTAACAATTGCAGATATCGGCGCATTCGAGGTTAATGAAGCCTTTGCCGTGCAGGTTATTGCTTTCTTGGACCACTTTGGAATCGCAGATGATGATCCTCGGGTAAATCCATATGGTGGAGCAATCGCTGTTGGTCACCCATTGGCATCCTCAGGTGTTCGCTTGATGCTTAATTTAGCTCGCACCTTTGAAACACAACCAGAGGTTCGATATGGCATCACAACAATGTGTATCGGGCTCGGAATGGGTGGCACTGTCATCTGGGAAAACCCAAATTTTAAGGGAGCAAAGTAATCATGAGCGCAGAGATCACACTTCCAGCAGGAGCACCTGAAGAGGTTGTTACCAACGCCCTTGTGCGCGATATCGATCTATCTGCCTTTGGTGGCAAGGGAACGATGGTGCTAATTACCTTGGATAACGGCCACGATCACAACCGCCCAAATACTTTTGGACCACAATCTATAAATGCATTAAATGATGCGATCACAGATGCAATCGGTCGTAACCCTGCTGCAATCGCAATTACCGGTAAGCCCTTTATCTTCGCCGCAGGTGCAGATCTTTCAGCACTTTCATTTTTGACAGATCGCAGTCAAGCCCTGGCCATTGGAAAACTTGGACATGATGTTTTCCGCCGCTTAGGTGAGACTAAGATTCCAACTTTTGCATTCATTAATGGTCTGGCATTGGGTGGAGGACTAGAGGTTGGATTACATTGCCATTACCGCACCCTTGCTTCAACTGCATTTACTGCACTACCTGAAGTTTTCCTAGGACTAGTTCCAGGATGGGGCGGAGCAACAATTTTGCCTAAGTTAATTGGGCCAGAGCGCGCTGTTCAGGTAATCATGCTCAACGCCCTGAATAACAACACCATGATGAAGGCTAAAGATGCATTCAAGCTCGGTGTAGTAGATGCAATGTTCGATCCAGCAGATTTCTTGGAACGCTCAATTGGTTTTGCAGTGGGTGTTCTAAATGGCACAACAAAGATTGAACGTGCCGATTACAGCAATGATCCAGCCTGGGAAACAGCCCTTGCAACTGGCAAGGCTGCTGCTTTAAAGAAGTATGGTGGAGCAACTATTGCCTCTCCCATGAAAGCGCTAGAACTAATCGCTGCTTCCAGAAATAACACCATGGGTCAAGGCTTTGACGCTGAGGATCAGGTACTAGCAGATCTAACAATGTCAGACACTTTGCGATCTTCTTTGTATGCATTCAATGTGATTCAAAAGAAGCGCAAGAAGGTCGAAGGTGCACCAAAACCAGCCTTAGCTCGCAAGGTAACAAAGGTTGGTGTCGTTGGTGCAGGTTTAATGGCTTCTCAGTTAGCACTGCTCATGGTTCGTAATCTCAAGTGTCCGGTTGTTATGACTGATATCGATCAAGAGCGTGCCGATAAGGGTGTTGCCTGGGTTAAAAATGAATTGGCTAAGTTGGTAGAAAAAAAGCGCATGAGTGCAGAATCTGCCGGACGACTCTCACAGCTGGTTTCAGGTTCAGCAGATCAATCAGTATTTGCAGGTTGTGACTTCATTATTGAGGCAATCTTTGAAGAGCTTTCATTAAAGCAAGAGCTGTTCAAAAAGCTAGAAACAATCGTTTCACCTGAATGTGTATTGGCAACTAACACCTCTTCCCTATCGGTTGAGCGGATGACTGAAGGTTTGAAAAATCCAGAGCGTGTTGTTGGATTCCACTTCTTTAATCCAGTTGCAGTTATGCCATTACTAGAAGTTGCTCGCACATCAACAACAGATGATGCAACTACTGCAACCGCAATTGCCGTTGGTAAAGGACTCAAGAAGACCATGATTATCTGTAAGGATGCTCCTGGTTTTGTCGTTAATCGCCTTCTCACACGTTTCATGGGTGAAGTGACAGATGCCCTTGATGAAGGAACGCCACCTGCTGTGGCAGATTCTGCGATGATGGAGATCGGTTTTCCTATGTCTCCATTCCAGTTGCTAGATCTAGTCGGCCCTGGTGTGGCACTACATGTCTCTGAAACCCTTCACAACAACCTTGGTCCTCGTTACCGAATCTCTCCGACTATGCAGCGCATGGTCAAAGAAGGTGTTCGACATTTCTATATCAAAATTGAGGATGGGTCAGTCGGTGTAAACCCTGCAGCTTTGGCCTTGGTTGAAAAGGGAACAACGCCATCTACAGCAGAGCAGGTTCGCTCACGTGCGTTAAAGGCGTTGGCTGAAGAGGCTCGGGCAATGCTTGATGAGGGCGTTGTTTCAACACCAGCAGAGATCGATCTGTGCATGTTGATGGGTGCTGGATGGCCGATGCATCTTGGAGGAATCCTGCCGTATCTAGATCGCGAGGGAATTAGCGAAGCTGTAACAGGTAAGCGTTTCCACGAAAGGGGCGTTGCCTCACTACCTTAAATCTAGGAAATCCAGCCAGATATCTGCTGCACAATTGCTGCCGGTGTTATCTCTAGATCTTCTAGAATTTCAGCTCGCTTTGAATGTTCAATAAATTCAAGTGGCACGCCAATTGAATGAAGCGAGCAATTAGTGCCTGCGTTTCGCAGCGCCTCAGAAATCGTACTTGCAATCCCGGCGTGCTTTATTCCATCTTCCATGACGACCACCGTGGAGTAATTGGCACACAGTGCAATAACAGCAGGGGATATTGGCTTAACCCACAAAGGATCAACAACGGTGATCTCAATTGATTGCGCCTTAGCTAATTGTGCAACCTCTATTGCCATCCCAGCCATCGACCCAACACTGATAACTAGTACTTGTGGTGCCAAACCACGGTGAAGGAAGTCAATCCCTTCAACTCGCTCAACAGCTGGAATATCTGCTGGGACTGCGCCCTTTGGAAATCTCACCATAGACGGAGCATTTTCAATTGCAACACATTCGCGCAGAATTTCCTTTAACCGAGCTCCATCTCGTGGTGCACCGACATGCATGTTAGGAACAATTCCGGTGAGTGCGAGATCCCAAATTCCATGATGTGAAGGACCATCATCACCAGTAATTCCTGCACGATCTAAAACAAAGGTAACTCCGGCCTTATGCAGGGCAACATCTAGCAATAATTGATCGAAGGCTCGATTCAAAAAAGTTGAATAAATTGCAATGACCGGGTGCATCCCTGCGTATGCTAAACCGGCAGCGCTAGTAACTGCATGTTGTTCAGCAATTCCAACGTCAATTGTTCTTTCTGGGAAACTCTGTGCAAACTTGTCTAACCCTGTTGGCCCAAGCATTGCAGCGGTAATTGCAACTACCTTTGAATTTTCCCGACCGATCGCAGTAATCTCTTCAGAAAAAGTATTTGTCCATGAAGGTGCTGAAGCCTTGAGCGGTTTACCAGTTACTGGATCCACAATTCCAACTGCATGGAATTTTTCAGCCATATCTTCAATAGCTGGCGTGTAACCCCGCCCCTTTTCGGTAATTGCATGAACAATTACTGGTGCGCCAAACTCTTTAGCCATTAGCAAGGTCTTTTCCATAGCCGCTATGTCATGGCCATCAATAGGACCAAGGTATTTAAAGCCCAGATCTTCAAACATTCCTTGCGGGGCAACCATGTCCTTAATTCCCTTTTTCAATCCATGCAAAGTTCCATAAATATACTTTCCAACGACTGGGGTATTGTGAAGCAATCTCTTACCTCGGCCCAAGATCCGCTCATACTCTCTACTTGCCCGCAAGGTCGTTAAGTAGGTAGCCAAGCCGCCAATCGTTGGAGAATAAGAACGCTCATTATCGTTAACAACAATTACTAAATTTCGCTCTGACTCAGGAGATAAATTGTTAAGCGCCTCCCAGGACATTCCGCCCGTTAAGGCTCCATCACCAACGACTGCAACCACATGTCGATCAGATTGTCCTGACAGTGAAAATCCGCGAGAAATACCATCGGCCCATGAAAGGGCTGTTGATGCATGAGAATTTTCAATAACATCATGCGCACTTTCACGGCGATTGGGATAACCCGAAATTCCGTTACGTTGTCTCAATAGATCAAATTGATCTGCGCGGCCAGTCAGAATCTTGTGAACATATGATTGATGGCCTGTGTCAAAGAGAACAATATCTTTGGGTGAATCAAAGACTCTGTGAACGGCAATACTGAGTTCGACAACACCAAGATTTGGGCCTAAATGTCCACCTGTTTTTGAGACTTTGTCGATCAAAAATACTCGGATCTGTGCAGCAAGCTCCTTCAATTGAGCAGGGCTCATCTCATGAAGCACCCCTAATGAAAAAGTATTCAGATCCATGATGTGTAGGTGTGTATTTATTCAGCCAGCAAAGAACGCAGGACATACTGCATGATCCCACCGTGTCGATAGTAATCAGCCTCGCCCGGCGTATCGATACGAACCTTTGCAGAAAAAGTAACTGACCCTGCAGTAACTGTTAGCTCCTTTGGAACTCCCCCACTGTTAAGTGCGGTAATTCCTGTAATCGCAAATGTCTCAGTCCCAGTAAGGCCAAGGGATGCGGCGGTTTGGCCATCCTTAAACTGCAATGGCAGTACTCCCATTCCAATCAGGTTTGAGCGGTGAATGCGTTCGAAACTTTCAGCTATCACTGCGCGAACACCAAGGAGAGCTGTTCCTTTTGCGGCCCAGTCACGTGATGATCCTGATCCATACTCCTTGCCCGCAAGAATTACTAACGGTGTTCCTGCAGCTTGGTATGCAACAGATGCATCATAAATAGTTGTTTGCTCTCCCCCAGATAGGAAATTGCGGGTAAAGCCACCCTCAACACCATCTAGTAACAAGTTCTTCAAGCGAAT
>Ga0209400_1002226_pt1 | contig 14865 bp, 13 predicted proteins | sample M_130807_EF_Meta_FD_187313 | JGI IMG/M metagenome (GOLD analysis project Ga0209400, IMG submission 187313) | Freshwater microbial communities from Lake Montjoie, Canada to study carbon cycling - M_130807_EF_MetaG (SPAdes) (version 2) | ecosystem: Environmental > Aquatic > Freshwater > Lake... | reverse complement strand
CGGTGTGTTTAACGGAACAATTGCTTCGGTACCGTGCATGGTTATGTTGGGTCGATAACCACTGGTAGGGCCGCTTAATATGCCGCCCTTGGCCATTGGCATTCCACCATAGTCTGGACCAGCAGGAATTTCCTGTGCGGCCACTTGCACAGCTGGCCGCATTGGAGCAGTTTGAAATACTGATCCTCCAATAACAGTACCACCACCGGCTAACATTTTATCTCTATAGCTGATATTGGTACCAGGCCCGTAGGCCGCGGCACTGGCTGCTGTGAAGTTTTTCTGTTCCTTACTAATATTTTGTAGCAGTTGTGTAGCACCTTCAATACTTTGCAAGCGTTCTTTTTCGGGTCCCCGTAAATAATTTTGACTAGGACCTGGCTCATTGGCAGTACCAGTTACTGACTGGAATTGATTTTTTGCAGTCAAGGCGCCCATAATGCCGCCTTTGTCAGTTCTAGCACGATTTAAAACTGACGCCATAATCATTGCTTGTTCTTGTTGGCTAGCTTGTTTGCCTCCTGCAGCTTCGGCATGAGTGGCTTTGAGTAACGCACTGTATTCATCGTCTGAAATTGCTTTGCCAAAATATTTTTCAGCTGATGCCTTGGCTTCAGCACTGCCACTGACTTTGGCTCCAGGTGTTTCCATACTGGTTGTTTTGCCAGCCTGATAATCTCGATACTCTTGACTGTCTTCATCGACCAATTTATCCCCGGCCCAGACTTTTCTAGTTTTGGGTTTTTGTCTTGCAAATTCTGCAGTTTCACGCCGTTTTTTAGCAGACTCAACGCCAGGCAAGAATGATGTCAGTGTTTCAACTACATCGGTAAAAATTTCCAAGGCCTTTGTTGCAGGATTTACGCCAAGGTTAACAAAACTTGCCATGCTTTGTGAGGCTTTGATTTGATTGTCACGCATGCCGGCCTGAGCTCTAGTAGCCGGGTCTATACCTTCCAACTGAGCCTTTTGTTCGTTAGTTAACTTGTCCATGACCTGGGCCAATGGGTCTACACCATCTTTGGTCAACATGTTTAATGTTCTAAGATTAAGGCCAAAACTGCCGCCTATTTGATTTAGATTCTTAGTAATCTCCAGCATGCCAGGTGTGATAGAATTCTTAATTCCTGACATGGATTGTTCCATAGTTCCACCTTTGGCAAAAAATTCTTTACCAAAGTATTTCATATTTTCGCCGCCGGTGCTGAGCATCAACTCGCCACCGGCTGTTATCACCCCATTGAAACTGGCGGCCATGTCTGCAGCTGCCTTGGGGCCACCTTTAGCATACATGGCAGTAAATGCTTTGAGTGCTTCTTCTTGTTGTTTTTCACCTAGGTCCGCTAAGCCAGCATAAAATGTTTCAATCTGCAGGGCTTGTTCACGTGCTTCTTCTTGCTCCTGGCGTGTCATACCAGTGAGCTTGGTCATTAAATCTAATTCTTTAATGTAGCTAATGGCCGCTTGTGTTTGGTCTTTGGTACTTTTACCTTGCAGTTGTCCCAGTTTACCTTGTTGATTTATGTAACCGGCGATGCCTTCATTGATATCGTTGACACTCATGCCCAACGCAAAGAACTGTTTTCTTATTGGACTGTTCTGTATTTGATTTGCTACTTCACCAAATGATCTAGCACCGTCCAGCGCACTTTTAGAAAATGTTCCAAAACTCTTGCTGTTTTGTGCCAACAGGTTGCCCATGTCACCCAGTTGCTCAACTGTGTAACCAAATTGTACCATTTGGTTAAACACTTCCCCCATAGCCTGCGAGCCAACTGTGCCAGTTCTACTGATCTTGGCATAGCTGTCATACAGTGCATCGCTTTGTTTCAGGGCGGCATTGACAAATCCAACTACTGCTTTAGTGAACAATCCTACTGCTACACCAGCGGGTCCAAATTTTGCTGCATAGGCTGCAACAGCATTGGCACCAGAACTCATCGAATCGTTCAGCACTGTGGCGCTTTGTTTGCCATCGTAGATATCTTTGCCCAGGGCTTTAAAACTGGTGCCCAATTGAGCCATACTGGCTTTGAGGTTAGCAGTGTAACCTTTTATGCCAGCTGCATAGTCTTTTTGAGCTTCGTGTAGTTCTTTTGCGGAAATGATGCCAGCTTCATACAGGTCTCTTTGACCTGATATCCACTTGTCTAAATCTTCCGGTGAGTTAAATTCTGCCATAATTATATTTAGCGAGGAAAATTATGACACCAAACAACCCATTAAGACAGTATTTTAGACAGCCTGCAATTTACATCAGATTACCCAGCGGTGGCGAGTTTTATCCTCCAGGCGCATTGGATATGCCACCCAATCAAGAACTACCAGTGTTGCCCATGACTGCGGTAGATGAAATTACCTATCGTACGCCTGACGCATTGTTCAACGGATCAGCCATGGTCAATGTGATACAGAGCTGTGTGCCAAATATTCGAGATGCCTGGGCAATTCCAGCCATGGACGTGGACAGTATCCTGGTTGGTATTCGAGTGGCCAGTTACGGACACAGCATGGAACTGACCAGTCAATGTCCTGGATGCAAACAAGATCATGAGTTCACAGTAGACTTGCGTTCAGTGCTGGACCAACTGCACACTCCTGACTATACCGGTTCTGTGCGACATGGTGATTTAGAATTTTATTTCAAACCAATGACTTATAAAAATCTAAATGAGAATAATCAAATGCAGTTTGAGCAACAAAAACTAATGGCCCTGATGCCTGACAGTGAAATTCCTGATGCTGACAAAATTGCATCTATCAGTGATGCGTTAAAAAAGATCACAATGATTACCATTGATGCCTTGTGTCAAAGCATTGGTGCAGTAAAAACACCTGGGGCCTTGGTCACCGAACCCGAGTTCATACGTGAGCTCATGCAAAATTGTGATCGCACTGTATTCAACAGCATAAGAGATCATATTGTCAAACTCAAAACAGCCAGCGAACTACAACCATTGAAGATGAACTGCCCTGAATGCAAGAACGAGTATGAACAAGGAATGACCTTGGATATGACAAGTTTTTTCGCAGTCGCCTCCTAGCCTTGAACTCTGAACAAATCAGCAAGATGTTGGAGCAGATGGATTCAGAGGTAGACAGTATTCGGCAGGAGGCGTTAAAAATGGCATGGTACATGAGAGGTGGATTAACCTACGACCTAGCCATGGCACTGGGCTCCAGTGAAAGAGCCATGATCAGTCAGCTGATCAAAGATAATTTAGAAACTACCAAGAAAAGCGGATTGCCTTTCTTTTAACCTATGCTATTAAAATTAGAAGATGTAAAAAACAATATCGAACAGTGGATTATGAACTTTGTAGAAGTTCCACACCCTGACCTTGGCGGCTGGGCTCCATGTCCGTATGCTCGCAAAGCCAGACTGGATCGAGACTTTGATGTTAGACTAGGACTGGCGCCCATACATGATTTGATGCAGGTCAATCGTCAAGGTCTTGGCGGTAAGAGTGTGGTGATATTTGTGTATGAACCCACAGACATTTCTGCTGCAGAATTGAGTCATGCCGTTGATATATGCAACCAAAAATTTCTAGTGCCGAACAATTTGTTGGCATTGGAAGATCATCCAGACGCGGCAGAAATAGTCAACGGAGTGGTCATGAACAACGGAACCTATGCCTTGGCCTTGATACAAAGTCTCACCGACTTGAATGAAAAAGCACAACTGGTTGCTCGCAAGGGCTTTTACGCAACATGGCCCGAAGAGTATCTAACACCTCTGTTCAAACATCGCCAGGATCCAAGACTATGACATATTCTGTTTATCAACATTGGGATCCATTGAAAGTTTGTGTTGTGGGGCGCAGTTATCCGCCAGAATTTTATAGTTGGATCACGGTGCCGCATGTGCGTGATCTTTTTGAAAAAATTGCAATCGAAACCGAAGAAGATTATCAAGCTATCATAAAAAAATTACAAGAGTTCGGAGTAGAAGTATTAAGACCCAATTTGCCAACAACTACGTTTGCAAACGGAAAATATTTGATGCCGCCAATGACTCCGAGAGACTATACAGCAATGGTTGGAGAGAAATTTTATCACGGATGGACTAGCAATTTTAACAAACATCAGTATGATGCAATTAAAGATCCGCAATGGCCCGACTGTTGCACCTGGACGGAGTTTAATCAATTGCCTACGTGGATAAGAGACGAATGTATCAACATACACAACTATGGAATCGATGAATTTCAAGTTCACAGAAGTACCGAGTATGATGATATTTTTAATCATATAATCAAGCAAGGTAATACAATTACTATTTCACCAGTGGTGAACTCGGCTATGGTCGCACGAATTGGTAAAGACTTATACTTTGGCACAGATGCTTATGATCAAGATGTTGCTGGTATTAAAGAAAAAATGAGTTTAGAATTTCCAAACAACAGAGCTCACGTTGTCAATACCGGCGGGCATAGTGATGGCACTTACTGCCCGGTAGCACCTGGATTAATTATAAGTTTGCGCGATGTTCCTACTTATGCTGACACATTTCCAGACTGGGAAGTGGTATATTTGCCAGGGCAAAGTTGGGATTCAGTTCGACCATTTTTAGATCTAAAAAGACAAAATAAAGGCAAGTGGTGGATTCCCGGTTTTGAGCAAGACCAAGATGTAGTCAGTGTTGTAGAAACTTGGTTAGAGCATTGGACTGGTTATGTAGAAGAAACTGTGTTCGACGTCAACATGCTGATCATCAATCCAAAAAATGTATTAGTTTTTAATTACAATAAAAAAGTATTTGATGCATTAGAACGTTATGGAATTACTCCTCATATAGTTCCATTCCGCCATAGATATTTTTGGGATGGTGGAATACACTGTATAACTAGTGATTTACATCGAGACGGCACTATGCAAGATTACTTTCCGGAGAGGTCATGACTTATCAATTTGCAAGAATTGACTTAGCCAAAACAAACTATACACCCACAGTCTCGTGGAAGTATATTAATAGTCGAGAACCTGATATGCTGGCCCGGTTGGATGATATATATAGAACCTATTGCATCTACAAGCACTTTGCCAGTGTAATGCCCATGTTTCACAGCCGTTACATGGATCCAATGGCTGAGATTATTGGTTACTACGATCAAGAACGATTGGTAGCATTCTCTTTAATTCGCAAGTTTGATCAGCACAATGCACTATGTGATCAGTTTGCATGGACATACCATCGACCCCGGATGCGGTTAGGCATCGAAACAATGAAAACAGAGTGTGCTATCTACAAGGAACGCGGATTCCAATACCTGTACCTTGAGCAAGCACACTTATACAAATCCGACATGGACGGATTTGAAATACTAGGACCACTGGAGTAAAATATGGCAGACTTATATACAATTTGGGCAAACAAAGAAGGCGACATTTCAGATCTTGACTGGGTCAACGGAATGAAAAGTTTCTTTGATCATTTGATTAGCGAAGGCAAAATGGAATCATATAGAATTACCCGTTGCAAAATGGGATTCCGTAGCATTGCTGACATGCCGGAATGGATGATACTCATGGAGTTTAAGGATATGGGGCAAATGGATTCAGCATTCAGACGTGTTGCTCCATTAGAAGGAGAACTCGAAACAAAACATCGATCATTTAATCAATTTGTTGCTGGAGATATTCAACATGCCTTATTTAGAGATTGGCCCGATCAATTTTAACTATGAGTCAAACTATTGTTTCTATTACCAGTATCCCATCAGTAGGGGCAACATTTGTTGATTGGAGTATACAATTTCTCAGCGGACAAACTAGACACTATTACGCTAAGGATAATTGCTGGATCGACCTAGTTGACAATCCAGTGGTCAATGATAATGCTCATAACTATAAAAAAAATCACCCTGATGGTATCAATCAGACTATAGAAATATTAGAAAATTTTTCACAGCAAAAAGACGGTCTTTTTACGTTTTATCCTACTGCTATAAAATACAACACTGCTTATAAACAGTTAACACAGTGCAACGAAACTCAACTTATGGATTACATAAGAGATGATTTTCAAAAGATATTTGAACTGTGCAGTCAAAAAACCAAGTTGATTTTTATTGATTCAAGTCCTGAAATATCTTTATATCATATAAGAATGCGTCGTCTCGGTAACCTGCTATTTAAGGAAGGCCAAAACGGTGATGCTGAAGAATTACAACAAGAAGTTGACAATTATTTTTTTAAAGATTCATTTGATCATTTTAACAGCAACAACAAGTGGGATATTAGAGAAAGACGAGCCTTAAACTTGCGTCCATACAATGTCAGTATTGGCAGTATCTCTGATATAAAAATTAATTTTAGTCTTCCACATCTATGGATTGACAGTAGATCTTTATGGACTCTCGGCGATGTAACTTTAAAAAAAATTATGAATTATATTGGACTCTCAATAGACTCGGAAAGATTCAAACAATGGCTACCAGTATATCAACAATGGGCACGTCGCCAACTTGAAATATTAGATTTTTGTCACGAATTACCACATATCATTGATAGTATAGTTAATAATTGGGATTATCAACTTGGAGATTTATTATTTGAGCAAGAAGTTGCTATACAACATTTTTTGATTTACAAACATAACTTAAATCTCAAAACATGGCAATTGGAAAAGTTTCCAACTAATACCAAAGATCTACACAAACTCTTAGAGACAAACATACATTCAGTTCCTGTTATCTATTAGACTATTTGAGATCTCTTAGAGATCTATGTCTTTCGCTATGCTCAGACATAATTGTTTTCTTTAGCATTATCTAGATTACGCGGTCACAATTCACCGTGACACGGTGAATTGACTCCTACATTATCTGAGTGTAGCTGCCATTTATTATAAAGAGATTGTATTTCTACGCAGAGGCGGTTGACCGGTACCCCTTACTCTAGCTTCACATATCAACGGAACCCTAGTGACCCGACAATAAATCCAAGTCCTATAAGCATGGGTCGTGTCTTTTTCAACGGAGCCCAAACCATTTGTTGCCTTAAGTTAGCAATTTGCCTTTGACGCCCAAGACTCTGGACCGGGTATCTCACCGTTCCTCAATGGGGCTAGTCCGCGACTAGCACAATGTCTACGAGTTGCCTATCTAAGTTTTAAATTTTGTTTTTTATGTGACTACCATGTATACGGCAAACTATCTGCCCGTTATAGTAGTCATCTGACTCTAATACTTTATGATTGAATTGTTCTCTAGCCTCAATGTAACTGCATTCTGCCTTTGAATTACAATAAAATAATATTTCTCTTGTGAAGTTGTCTGAGCCTAGCTCTGCAAGGTCTTTGTTTAGTTGATCGTTGCTTCCATAGTATAGCTGCCAGTCTGAATCTATTTTACTTTTAATTTTCTTACGTTTTTTGTTGCCGTTCTTTAATTTTACTACTTTGTATGAGGTTTTACTAAATTTTGCTAATTTTTTTCCAATATATTTTCTGCCAGACTGTTTATTTGTAATCAAATAAACAAATCCAACACAGTCTTCGGGCAATTCTGAAATTTGCTGTTGTTCGTAAAGCCATACCATGGACTAGTAGTTATCACGATTGACTCGAAACTACACAATTTCAATATCCGTATTATAACTAGTAAAGCCGCCTTCTTTGACTACCTTGAGAATATTTTCAACACGCCCAGCCAATTCATCTCTGTGACTCACTAACCAAATTGATTTTTGTCGTTCACGACTCATCTGTTTCAATAAGGCCAGAGCATTTTCGACACCGGATGTATCTAGCCCGTTGTCGATCATTTCATCGATAAACAAAAGATTAATAGGTTGATACAAACTTTCAAAAACATCGCGGAATGCCCAACTCATACTCAAGATCAATCGATTGCGTTCGCCGCGGCTCAAGTTATCAAAGTCCAGTTCACGTCCTAGCTCTTCAATACTGACGGTCAAATCATTTTGAAACACTACGGTATGTGGCAAGCCTACACGATCCAAATAGTGTGTCAGTCTGGCATTTAGGTAGCTGAGATTCTGTTCAATGATCTTTTTACGAATGAATGAATCTTTGCTGGTCAACAATTTGAGCAAGAAGTCTTGATGTTCTTGCAAACGAGTAAGTTCATTAAGTGTTTCATAATCGACCTCCTGTAGTGCTTTAGAATTCATTTCTTCAATTTGTTCGCCGTATGGATCTGTTTCTGCAGATTTTTCAGCGATTTGTTTTTCTAGTCCAGCTAGTGTTGCCTGATGATGTATAGCATCCGACTCTTTATCGTAGAACATTGTTGGCGGCTTGCCTAACGTGCCCAAGGAGTCGTGGGCAGTCTGTAATTCTGATAAGAGGGTAGTATGTTCTTGGAGATTCTTTCGTGCCGTTGCCAAATCATCCTGCTTTGCCGCCAGCACCTGTTCGTGCTTACTATCGTGGAAGGCCTGACCACACGCATGACACTCATGGTTTTCAAGTGATTTAATTTCCGTTGATAGTTTGGTAACCAGTTTGTCTTCCCTACCGATATCCAATTTCGTGCGCGAGATCTGACTTGATAGTTCGTTGATGTCCTTGCGCTTTTGATCCCACTCCTTGTGATCTTTATGGGCTTGTATTTCCACTTCAATGTCCATCTCTTGGAGCGATGATAACGCTTTCTTGAGTTCTTTAACATCTTCGTCATGTTTGTCTACCCATAATTTTTGCCTACGCTTTAACCCTTCGATCTGTTCTTCAATACGCTTGTTAGCTTCTTGAACAGCACGAATGCGAAACTCTTCTTGTGTAATACTATCTTTAGTTGCTTTGTTTAGTTCTTTAATGCGGTCAGCACGTTCACTTAACTGAGTTATACCTAGCAACTGTTCAATGATAGTTCGTTGATCATTGGCTTTTAAACTTAAGAACGGTTCAGTATAAGTGTTAAGAGCAAGGATATGTTTGAACATATCATGACTAAGTCCTAGTATTGACTCTATAGCTTCTTGCGTTTCTCTGCTATCACCTTGCGCTTCGTCAGTAACTTCTTGTTCTTGATTGTTTACATAGAATCGTAATACATTAGGTTTGCGACCACGCTCAATTCTATATTCTTTGCCACTGACAACAAAATCCAAACTAACCAACATGTTCTTGTTGTTGGTTTTATTAACCAGATTGTCTTTACGGATATTTGACAAGGCCTGCCCGTATAAACTGTAACTTAGGGCATTGATAATTGTAGTCTTACCTGTGCCATTCCGACTTCCGTCACCACCCAGGTCTAAATTTTCGCCTAGGACAAGAGTTAAGTCTTTGCGGTCGAAGTCAATGGCTTGAGTGCTGTTACCAACACTCATAAAGTTTTTAACAGTTAGATTTTTTATTTGTATCATGGATCGCTAGTTTAACACATCCTAGTTAAATTAATCAATAGAAATTTTATGTTGTTTAATCAAAGTTTGGTATAACGATTTCTGTTTGGCAAAAAAGTCCAGGGTTTCTTGATGAGTCGGCTTCCATGGCTTGTAAGTCATTGAGATTAATAAATCAACCACTGGTTCAGAGTTTGCTGCTTCGGTAATATCATCAACCAATTGCTTTTGAACAATTAAAGGTGCAGATTTGTTAACATAAAATGCTACCCAAGGCTTTAAATGAGCAATGTCTTTTTTAGTAAGTTCTTTAATAGTAGGGACATCTGGATAGTCAGGATCACGTTTTTTACCAGTAATAGCAATGTATTGTAGTTTACCGGCTTTTTCTAGTTTACCAGTTGATGCCATAGTAGCAAATGACCATGCTACCTGTCCTGAGCTTACATCAATGAACCATTGGCCATAATCTTTGTATGGAACGTGGGTTGGTTTAACATTAAAATAGTTACTAAGTTCTAAACCATCAATATGCGGAGGACTAGCAACACCCCAAGAACCAAACGTAGGATTCTTTTTGAATGCTTCCCTTACATCTGCTAATGTTTTGTTCTTAGGTGATGTAATCAACATCATTTCAGAATGTAACATAGGAAATAAAATTTCCAAATTGGCTACGTTTTTTTCATTGCGTGTAAGAATTGGATAGGTAATTATTTCGCCTACACCGGCCACTAACAATGTGTAACCGTTGCCAGGTTCTTTGTTATACGCTTCTAGTGCAACAATACCGTTGCCACCAGGTTTGTTTTCAATTGTAACAGGCTGACCCCATTTAATACTGAGTTGTTCGGCAACCTTTCTTGACACCACATCAGGTCCTGACCCAACTGGTAACTGTAAAATAATCTTTACAGGTTTATCTGGAAAGGCAGCGTGTGCTGTTCCAGTTAATGCAAGTGCTCCTGCGAGTAATACGGTAATAATTTTTTTCATGCTAGGTCCTTTAAACTAATTTGTGTTTCTCTCTGAAATGTGCTTTACCCCACACATAACTAAATTTGATTTGATCATAAAACTGCATAATTGGTAAACAATCAACAAAATCAACTTTTAGAATCGGATCAATTTTAGCTAACTCTTGATTAATTAGAGGAAGTTTCTCTTTGATTTGTGATTCAAATTCTTTATCAACTAACAAATATATTTTATTAGTAAGTGTATCAGGTATCAAGTAAGCCTTGTTAATACCAAAGTGTTTCTTGCTGATTGATTCGCAAGCATCAAATGTTACTGTAACTTCATTAATACGCATCATGTCTGTGCGCTTAACATAGTGATAGTTTCCATCTGCATCTTGTTCAAAGTGATCGTTTAGGATATAAGTGCCACGCCAGAAGTTAGTAACCTTAAAGCGATTGTCGCTAGTAATTTCTACATCAAAGAAATCGTCAAGTAACTTACCATAGTTAAGCACGTCGTGGTCGTCTGGAGAATCTCTAGTAATAATGTTTACAAAGATTGGCGATAATACTTCAGAAGCACCAAAGATACTAGTAACAGAACGCACATTAGAACGTTTAACTAACGGAATCCATGTCTTAAGATTGGCCTGTAAACAGTATAAATCTAAATCATGTTCTAACGGAGGACATTCTGTAATAAACTGTTCTAGTGATAGGTTATTAGGCCAAATGATCTTAGTAATCTTTTCACGTTGCACCATATCAATGATAGCTGGCATGCCAACACCACTTAGGCCGTATTCAAAGAAATGATGTTTACAAGCGTGTAGTGAAGGGAAAAAGAAGAATCCACTACTTCCGCCATGATGTAAGTTAGACAAATGCAAAACACGATCTTCTGGTTTAAGATCAAACAAACGTGTTGCACGTTTGGCTAAATTGTAGATAAACTCATGCGACCATTCAATTGGCTTTGGTGTTCCTGTTGAACCAGAACTTGTTCCGCCCATCATCATGCCTTTAGGATCAGCCCAATCAACTTGACTGTATTCACAAGTTGGACTGGTATAGTCATACCATAGCTTCATAGCAATAGTTTTTTTGGCATATACTTCGGCTGTTAGTTTTGTTCTAGGATCTTGATTGTCATCTAGCACAAATAAATCAAACGGAGCAAGCACTCGACATCTTACTTGATCGATTTGTTCAAGTGTAGCCGGTTTATCTAGAACAATAAGTTCGCCGCCGACTTCTAAGGTAGCAAATAGCAAACTCAAATAACGCAAGTCGCACAAATGAGCTCCGGCTGCTAAACGAGATCCAGGTTTCCAATCACTGTTTTCAACAATAATATTTTTCCAATGATCGATTGCTTCAGTGATTGCTTGGTAATCAAATGTCAAACGTTCAGTTTTGTCAGCATTATACTGATACCATTGGATATCTGGGTTGATCCAGTTCCGATCGATAATTTCTTTCATAGGATTCCTATAGGTTTTGATAGATTTTCAACAGCAACTTGGGATCGTAAAATTCACTTTCAATGTTGGTCAATTGATCGGTGACAATTTGATCTACACTTTCAAATTTTACTTCTCCTGGAGCAAGATCAACATCGATATCGGTGCGCCTGCTAGGAATTAGTGCCATTTCTCTGAGATTGTGCTCTCGGATAAATGTGTCTTTGATAAAGTTTGCTTCTTCGTAGCTGATGTCAATGTCCAACTCAACACGCACATGCATGTTGGGTTGTAGTATATTTACACCATTGTCGATGGCCTCACTTAATTTCATTACACGATACAGCGGCTGTCCAGGCCATGCAAAGTATTGATCTGGGCCACCCCACTCTTTGATCATCATACCACGCTGATCATCGCCGGCATCCGCAAAGTTGTGTGGGAAACAGTTGCCGATGTAGTTGATGTTCTTTTTACTTTGCCTTAAATGAAAATGGCCTGAGTATACGCTTTCGATTCCGGAGAAGTTTTCTACCTTGAGCTCTCCATGATCCGGCATCTCTACCATGGCATTCATTTTAAAATGTGGCAGTTCAAAATGTCCAAACATATACCGGGCCGTCATTTTGGCCAACCGCTTGTGATCATCTCCTACTAGCCAAGGCGCGATGATTACGTCGCCGTCTTGGAAAAAGTCATTGACAATTTGTATATTAGGAATGTGTTTAGCCCATTCGGTGCTGTAGATATCTCGCTTGTCGCGATAATACAAATCGTGGTTGCCTGGAATAAAATAAAAACGATCAAACGCTTTTGACAACTTTTCCAAACTACGCAGGCTGTATTGCAAGGTCTGCATATTGATAGCCGCACGTTGATGCGACCAATCACCTAAGAACATACCAGTTTCACAACCGTGGGCTCGAGCAGTTTCAATGAACCAATCAATAAAATCACTACAGTCCTGATTGTGAATCAGGCTATTTGATTTGAGTCCAAAATGAATGTCCGTGCATACAGCTACTTTTTTAAATAGATTTGTCATAGATTAACAGTATACAGCAGCAAAAAGTATTTTGCAAGCGTTTAGGTTAATTGTTGCGATTGTATTCAGCAACGTCAATATTAGTGACTGCTGAACTCAAATTTTGATTTTTCTTACCGGCGTTCTGTCTAGTCCAACTTGGATTGAGTCCAGCTTGCTCTAACATGTCGTCTCGAATGTTTTGATTTTTCTTTTCAAGGTTCAAGATACGAGTAAAGCTATTAGTGATAGCGGCAGTATAATACGCAAAAGGGTTCTGCGATTTTGATTCATCGAATTGTAATCCAATTTGACTGAGTTGTAGCAGGGCTTGTCCCCGCATTTCTTCATTGTATGTGTATCCACGCCAGTTACTCCTTGTAGCATATCTTTCGCAAAGTTTCATATACATAGTGGCCAAAGTACGAGTAACTTGTCCGTGGTCTTTGCTGAACTCTCCGTTGTCAAAACTACCAATCCAATGACTCTTGCCCACTTGGTACGGCTGTTTGTTTTCATCTATTCTGTAGTGATAAAATGGAGGAAAATTCAGTCTGACATGTTTGGGATCCAGCACAGGAATATCAATTAATTCAGCCAATGGATCATCTTCTTCTGGCAGGTCTAATTCAAAAATATCTTCAATTTTCTTCTTTTTTGCGGCATTCTTAGACACTTTTTTGGGCGCCATTGGTATGTGTTCCCAGCATGTAATTCTAAATACTAGATCAGTATTGGGGATCTTTTTTGGGTCTATAATGGTGCCTTCACGCTTTAAACGGTCTGCACGATTACGCCTAGCTTCAGCTACTGTGCGTTGATTGATCTTGGCCAAGCTGGGTAAAATAATATCATATTGATGATCTGCGACAGGATCTGTGTACGAACAATATGTGTTTTTGCTAAGGTGTATTTGTTTTAAGATATCTCTGTTGTTGAGATAGTTGGTTTTTGCCGGGGTTCTTGGAAGCAGTGATGTGGCCACAGACGGGTCTCCTAATAATATATTTATTGTAGCACAAAAACCACAGTTGTCAACCTTTTTATAAACTACGCCTATTTTGTTTTGGGTAAATACAAGATGCTGAATACTGAAACACAAATGCCATTAGATGCAGACCCAGTTGTTGCCGACACGCCTGTTATAACACGGCCTGAGCGCATGAAACTGGCAGATGTAGCCAAAATTAAACACATTTTAAGTGATGGGGTGTATATCAAAGCATTTATAGTGCCTACAGGATTGAAATTTTATACCAAACGATTTCCTGATAATCATGTAAGTATTCTTGCTATGGGTTCGGTTGTAATAGATAACGGCAATGAAAAAATTAAAATAACAGCACCAATGAATGTAACACTTGAAGCAATGACTCGCTATAAAATAGTCACTTTAGAAGATTCGGTATGGTATTGTGTTCATGCTAATCCAAGCAATGAAACTGATGTGCAAGTGTTGAGTGACACATATTAAAGGATTAATGTATGGGTATTGAAGATTTCGCAGATGTAGTCGATGTTGCAGATGCTGTAGATGTAGTAGATGCAGTAGATGTTGACTCTTTTGTTGAACTTAATCCTGACGCTTTTGAGTACGGCGGCGAATATTTGACCGACAATGTAGGTGACTCATTTGGACAATGGGACCAGGTTGGCGATTTTGCCGGTGACTCTAATTTCGTTGATGCTACAAATCCTGGTAGCATAGTTGACGGAGCAGCTCCGACTGATTTTGGATCAACAACAATAGGTTTCGACGATGGGTCTACCTTAACCACTGCTGCTGATGGTACTGTGTCTGCTACCGCCGCACCTAGTTTTACCCTAGAAACATTGCAAGCCAAAGCCGGTTTTGCATTAGATGATCTTTCAAAATCACTTAGTAAAACTTTTAGTCCGGCTAATATCAGTAAAACAGTAGAAGGGTATGCTAAAAGTCTCATTCAACAAACAGTAAAACAAGCCGTTGCTGCAGTAGTACCACCTGCACTACAACCTTATGCCAACCAGGCAATTAATACTGCCACAAGATCTCTTAGCGGTGCTGGTGCAGTATCCAGTAGTACCAGGGGTACTCCGGGGTTTGTTGGTCCACCAG
>Ga0209400_1002225_pt1 | contig 14870 bp, 14 predicted proteins | sample M_130807_EF_Meta_FD_187313 | JGI IMG/M metagenome (GOLD analysis project Ga0209400, IMG submission 187313) | Freshwater microbial communities from Lake Montjoie, Canada to study carbon cycling - M_130807_EF_MetaG (SPAdes) (version 2) | ecosystem: Environmental > Aquatic > Freshwater > Lake... | reverse complement strand
GTCCGTTCAGTTTGCAATGGTTGGGCTTTAACGGTTCAGGGCTCATCTTTATTGTGTTTGGTGTGGTCGGCGCATCATGGGTATTTCGTTTCTCATGGAGCCAAACCGCAGAAAACTTAGGTGCATTGATAGATGGCTGGATAGAAGCCTGGCGTGAACGCAGAGAGCGGGAACAAGATTTGGCTTACGGCTTGGTAGCAGCCCGCGAGCGCGAAGAAATCGTCCACGTCGAGCGGGAAGAGATTGAAGAGCATCGACCCATTGCCGTTGTGATGGAGCCTGAAAAAGTCGATATGCCTAAGAGCGCAAGGGTCGCCAAAGAACGGCAAAAACCTTTGTTCACCGACATGGTGGATTCGCGTTTGCCACAAGTCGATTTGCTCGACGGTGCGGTAGCAAGACAAGACACGGTCTCGCCCGATACGCTAGAGATGACTAGCCGCATGATTGAGAAAAAGCTCAAAGACTTCGGCGTAGAAGTGCGCGTAGTCGCCGCTTCACCTGGTCCTGTGATCACGCGTTACGAGATTGAACCAGCAACCGGCGTGAAAGGATCGCAAGTCGTCAACTTAGCCAAAGATTTGGCGCGATCGCTCTCGTTGGTGTCGATTCGCGTGGTCGAAACCATCCCTGGCAAAAACTACATGGCTTTGGAGTTGCCCAATGCGAAACGCCAAACGATTCGCTTGAGTGAAATTTTGGGCTCTGATGTTTATAACGAAGCCAAGTCCATGCTGACCATGGGATTGGGTAAAGACATTGTGGGTAACCCAGTCGTTGCAGACCTCGCCAAAATGCCGCACGTGTTGGTGGCGGGTACCACGGGCTCTGGTAAGTCGGTCGGTATTAACGCGATGATTTTGAGTTTGCTCTACAAAGCCGAAGCGCGTGATGTGCGTTTGCTGATGATCGACCCCAAGATGCTCGAGATGTCTGTGTATGAAGGCATCCCCCATTTGCTCGCGCCGGTGGTCACCGATATGCGCCAAGCCGCGCATGGTTTGAATTGGTGTGTGGGCGAAATGGAAAAGCGCTACAAGCTGATGAGCAAGCTTGGCGTGCGCAACCTTGCAGGCTACAACGCCAAGATTGATGAAGCAACCGCGCGTGAAGAATTTATCGACAACCCGTTTAGTTTGACGCCCGATCAACCCGAACCATTGCAACGCTTGCCGCACATCGTGGTGGTGATCGACGAGTTAGCCGACCTGATGATGGTGGTGGGTAAAAAGATTGAAGAACTTATTGCACGTTTGGCACAAAAAGCGCGCGCTGCAGGTATCCATTTGATATTGGCCACGCAACGCCCCAGCGTTGATGTGATTACCGGTTTGATCAAAGCGAATATTCCAACGCGTATTGCCTTCCAAGTCAGCAGCAAAATTGACAGCCGAACCATTCTTGACCAAATGGGCGCGGAAGCCTTACTTGGTATGGGTGATATGTTGTACATGCACAGCGGTTCTGGTTTTCCAATTCGCGTTCACGGTGCATTTGTGAGTGACGAAGAAGTGCACCGTGTGGTGATTTATCTCAAAACCCAAGGCGAGCCGGACTACATCGAAGGCGTGCTTGAAGGTGGCACGGTAGATGGCGATGGCAACCCGACGGGGCCTGATTTATTTGGTGACACCCCTAGCGAAAAAGACCCGATGTACGACCAAGCGGTGGAAGTGGTTTTGAAAAATCGCAAAGCCAGTATTTCGTTGGTGCAGCGCCATTTAAAAATTGGCTACAACCGCGCAGCACGATTGGTCGAAGACATGGAAAAAGCAGGCATGGTCAGCGCTATGAGTAGCAATGGTCAGCGCGAAATTTTGGTGCCTAACCGTGAGGTCTAAGTTCGTGAGTTTTGAGTTCGTAAGGTCTGAGTTCGTAAGGTCTAAGTTGCTTAGATTTGTGAATTGCAAACGAGCTTTACAAGTATTGTTATTGACAACAAGCTTGCAAGCGTGCGCTGGCGGCTTAGAAAGCTTAGAGTCATTTCTCAAAACCGCACACAGCGGTCGCGCCATATTTAGCCAGGTGGTGACGCCGCCTGTTAAAACTGGGCAGACCGCAAGAAGTAAAAAATCCAGCGGTGTATTTGCATTTATTCGACCCACACGCTTTCGGTTTGATTACCAAAAACCCTACCCTTTAACGTTGGTTGCAGACGGCAATATGTTGTGGTGGTACGACGTGGATCTTGCACAAGTCACCGCGCGGTCGCAAACCCAAGCACTTAGCAGTTCACCCGCCGCTTTGATTGCCACGGCTTCTGATTTGACAACTTTGCAAAAAGAATTCCATTTGCAAGAACAATCCGAAGCAGACGGCTTGCAATGGGTGCAAGCCACGCCAAAAATACGAGAGAGCACTGTTCAAAGTGTGCGTATTGGGTTGCGCGTTGAAGGCGGTGTTGCAAACCTAGAAAAATTAGACATCTTGGATGCAATGGGACAGCGCTCGGTGATCAGCTTTGAGTACTTTGAAGCCAACCCTAAAAATTTATCTCCGACTCAATTTGTATTTGTGCCACCCAAAGGGGTAGACGTAGTAAAACAGTAATCATCACTTAAACGCTTGCATTACTAACAACGCTAGCATCCTGCCTCTTTTTTAAACAAGAGGTAGCTTCTAAATGGACTTGTGTTCAATATTTAATGGTTTTTGGCCTTGCGTGAATATCGCAAATACGCTATATTAAGAATATGGCTTGGCAGATCATCTATCACGATGAGCGGCTTCAACAAGCCATTCTTGGATTGCCGCATGGAATCATGGTGCGTTACTTCCATTGCACAGATCGCATGGAAGAGCATGGCCCTGATTTAGGAATGCCTCATACGCGCGCATTGCGTAATGGCTTGTTCGAACTGCGGCTGAAATCTAAGGAGGGAATTGGGCGGGTGTTTTTTGGAATGCTAATAGGTCGGCGCATTTTGATGCTGCATCAATTTGTGAAGAAAACAGACAAAACACCGCCCAAAGAAATTGAACTTGCGCTCAAGCGAATGAAGGAGTGGAAAGATGCTCACACATAAACAATTACGTGCAAAGGCACTTGCAAATCCAAAAGTTAAGGCAGAGTTTGAGAGCGTTCGCGCTGAATTTGCTGTTTTGGACGAATTCCTGAAAATCCGTGCGGCTAAAGGTCTCACACAAAATCAAATAGCTGAAAAAATTGGTACCACCCAGTCAGTCATTGCGCGATTAGAGTCTGGCAAAGGCAAGCACTCACCATCAATCACCACGCTATCGCGCTATGCCGAAGCATTGGATTGCCAATTAGAAATTCGTTTAGTACAAAAGTTAAATTCCAAATCGTACAAACCATGTTTGGCTAAAGCGTAGCGATCCGATAATTACATTGATTACACGGATGTGACAATTAGGTCTGTCCTGCTACACATTACCAATGTCAACATCTTCCCAACAACCTCTCGCCGAACGCCTGCGCCCGCGCACATTGGGCGAGGTGATTGGCCAGCAGCATGTTCTAGGCGCTGGAATGGCTTTGCGGGTGGCTTTTGAATCGGGTCAGCCGCACAGCTGTATTTTGTGGGGGCCGCCTGGGGTTGGTAAAACCACGATTGCCCGCTTGATGGCCGATGCGTTTGAAGCACAGTTTTTATCTATCAGTGCAGTATTAGGTGGCGTCAAAGAAATCCGTGAAGCAGTTGACTTGGCGATCACTGCACGTGATGGCCTAGACCCGCAACGCACGATTGTGTTTGTCGATGAAGTGCATCGCTTTAACAAAAGCCAGCAAGATGCTTTTTTGCCGCATGTTGAATCAGGCTTGTTTACCTTTATTGGTGCAACAACAGAAAACCCATCATTCGAAGTCAACTCTGCTCTGTTGTCACGCGCTGCAGTCTATGTATTGCAGTCCTTGAATGAAGAAGACCTCGCACACATCATTGCTAAAGCACAAAGCATTGATGCAGTGCCTGCTATAGATAGTGAAGCGCAAAAGCGTTTGATTGCTTATGCCGATGGTGATGCGCGCCGACTGCTCAACACCTTAGAAACTTTGGCTGTGTCAGCCAAGCATGAAGGCTTGGCGGAAATTACCGATGTGTGGTTGCTCAAAGTGCTTGGCGAGCGCATGCGCCGTTATGACAAAGGCGGTGAGCAGTTTTACGACACCATCAGCGCCTTGCACAAATCTGTACGTGGCTCTGACCCCGATGCAGCCTTGTATTGGTTGGTCCGTATGTTGGACGGTGGCGCAGAACCTAAATACATGGCGCGTCGCCTCATCCGTATGGCCAGCGAAGACATTGGTTTGGCAGACCCGCGTGCATTGCGATTGGCCTTAGACGCTGCTGAAGTCTATGAACGTTTGGGTTCGCCCGAGGGCGAATTGGCCTTGGCCGAATGTGTGGTGTATTTGGCTGTTGCGCCCAAATCCAATGCTGTCTATAAAGCCTTTAATGAAGTACGTGCTTTGGTAAAAAAAGACGGCACACGCCCTGTGCCTATGCATTTGCGCAACGCCCCTACTAAGTTGATGAAAGAGCTCGACTACGGCAAAGGCTATCGCTACGCGCACAATGAAGAAGACGGGTTTGCTGCAGGTGAAACCTATCTGCCCCAAGGCATGGAGTCTGCGAAGTTTTATCATCCGGTCGAGCGCGGTTTAGAAATAAAAATAGCAGACAAACTGCGTGAACTGCGCATTAAAAACAAACAAGCTAGTCAATAAACATGGATGTATTGCTGCAACAGGTGATCAATGGGCTCGTGCTAGGCAGCATGTATGCGCTGGTAGCACTCGGCTACACCATGGTCTACGGCATCATCAACTTGATTAACTTTGCACATGGCGAAGTCTTGATGATTGGCGCCTTGTGCAGTTGGTCTCTTATCAATATCTTGCAACCGGCATTCCCTAATTTGCCGGGATGGGTCATTTTGATCATGGCGATGGTTTTGGCAAGCTTGGCTGCTGCAAGCCTTAACTTTGCGATTGAAAAAATCGCTTATCGCCCGTTGCGTAATGCACCGAAGTTGGCGCCTTTGATTACCGCTATCGGCATGTCCATCTTTTTGCAAACGATAGCCATGATTATTTGGAAGCCCAACTACAAACCATTTCCAACGCTTTTACCCACTACACCGATTCCGATTGGTGAGGCAGTGATTACGCCCACACAATTGATGATCTTAGGACTCACCGCAGTTGCTTTGGCAGTGCTCTCTTGGTTAGTTAACGCCACACGCTTGGGTCGCGCGATGCGTGCAACAGCGGAAAACCCGCGCATGGCGAGTTTGATGGGCGTCAAACCTGATATGGTGATTTCCGCCACCTTCATCATTGGTGCTGTGCTGGCCACACTGGCCGGTGTGATGTGGGCATCGAATTACGGAACAGTTCATCACGCCATGGGATTTTTGCCAGGTCTTAAGGCATTTACCGCTGCAGTATTCGGTGGGATTGGAAACTTAGGTGGAGCAGTTGTCGGCGGCTTGTTGCTGGGCTTGATTGAATCGATTGGTTCAGGCTACTTAGGCGAACTCACGGGTGGTGTGATGGGCAGTCAATACAGCGACATCTTTGCTTTCTTGGTGCTGATCTTGGTACTCACACTTCGCCCCTCAGGCTTGATGGGTGAGCGTGTGGCGGATAGGGCTTGAAGCTTATGCCGAACACGTCTTCACTATTTGGCAACCGATGGCTTTTGGCAGGCGTATTGTTACTTTTGCCATTTGTATTGCAACCGTTTGGTAACGCGTGGGTGCGGATTGCAGACATGTCGCTTTTGTATGTCTTACTAGCGCTTGGCTTAAATATTGTGGTTGGCTACGCTGGCTTGTTGGACCTGGGTTACGTGGCTTTTTTTGCAGTTGGCGCGTATCTCTTCGGCTTGCTTGCTTCTCCCCATCTGACCGATGCATTCCCGTGGATTGCGACCATGTTTCCGAATGGTTTACATCTGAGTCTATGGATGGTGTTGCCCATGGCTGCAGGTGTTGCTGCCTTGTTTGGAATTGTGTTGGGCGCACCCACCTTAAAGCTACGCGGTGATTACCTGGCAATCGTGACTATAGGATTTGGTGAAATCATCCGTGTCTTTTTAAATAATTTAGACCAACCTGTGAATATCACCAATGGGCCCAAAGGTATTGGTCCTATTGATTCTGTCAGTGTCTTTGGTCATCCACTTTCTAAGCGATTGGAATTAGGTTTTATAGAGTTGCCTTCGGTAACTTTGTATTACTACTTGTTTTTATTGCTGGTGGTCGTTAGCGTCGTGGTGTGCCATCGTTTAGAAAACTCCCGCATTGGTCGCGCATGGATGGCGATTCGTGAAGACGAAATCGCAGCCAAAGCCATGGGGCTTAACACCCGTAATTTGAAATTGATGGCGTTTGGTATGGGGGCCACATTTGGCGGCATCTCCGGTGCGATGTTTGCTGCGTTTCAAGGATTTGTATCGCCCGAATCATTCAGCTTGATGGAGTCTGTGATGATCGTGGCGATGGTTGTGTTGGGCGGCCTGGGGCACTTGCCCGGCGTGATTTTGGGTGCTGTGTTGTTGGCTGCGTTGCCGGAAGCGTTGCGTTATGTCGCTGGGCCTTTGCAAGAAATGACGGGCGGTCGATTAGACGCAGCGATATTGCGCCAACTTCTTATCTCTGTAGCGATGGTAGGTGTCATGTTGTGGCGTCCTAGCGGTTTATGGCCTAAACCAGAACACGGCAAGCGTTTGCAAAGCGTGGAGGGGCATGATGCTTAGTCACCATGTGCTTCAAGTGGCTGGTGTATCAAAACGCTTTGGCGGTCTTCAGGCCTTGAGCGATGTACATCTCACGATCGAACGTGGACAAGTCTATGGTTTGATCGGTCCTAATGGTGCTGGCAAAACCACTTTCTTCAACGTCATTACCGGTTTGTATCCAGCAGATAGCGGCAACTTTGTATTGGCAGACCACCCCTATCAACCGAAGGATGTGCATTTGGTCGCCAAAGCTGGCATTGCGCGTACCTTCCAAAATATCCGTTTATTCGCTGAGATGACCGCGCTTGAAAATGTGATGGTGGCGCGCCATGTGCGTACACACTCTGGTTTGTTGGGTGCTATTTTTCGTACCAAGTCTTTCACGCAAGAAGAGAAAGAAATTACTGAAAGAGCCCATGCGCTATTAGAGTATGTTGGCATAGAAGCTTTTGCCAATGTCAAAGCGCGCACCTTGAGTTACGGTGACCAACGGCGTTTAGAAATTGCCCGTGCTTTAGCTACAGACCCACAACTACTAGCGTTAGACGAACCTGCCGCCGGGATGAACGCTACAGAGAAAGTGCAATTACGCGCATTGATTGACAAAATCCGCCATGACCAACGCACGGTTTTATTGATTGAACACGATGTGAAATTGGTCATGGGTTTGTGCGATCGCGTGACGGTATTAGATGAAGGCCAAGTGATTGCAGAAGGCACTCCCGCCCACGTGCAACGAGATGCGCGTGTGATGCAGGCGTATTTGGGAACGGCACAGGTTTGATATGACCCAACCCATGCTACGTGTGAGCGATTTACAAGTGAGTTATAGCGCCATTCAAGCTGTCAAAGGCGTGAGCTTTGAAGTTTTTGCTGGCGAATTGGTTTCACTGATCGGTTCGAACGGCGCTGGCAAAACCACCACGATGAAAGCCATCACGGGTTTGTTATCTGCAAGTGCTGGCCACATAGAGTTAAACGACAAGCCTATCCATCAATGCAAGCCTTGGGATTTAGTAAAACAAGGCCTAGCCATGGTGCCCGAAGGACGTGGCGTCTTCACCCGTATGACCATCATTGAGAACCTGCAGATGGGTGCTTACAGTCGTAGCGATAGTGCCGATATTGAAGACGATATAGAGCGTATCTTCACCACCTTTCCGCGCCTTAAAGAACGCAGCCAGCAATTGGCGGGCACTTTGTCTGGCGGTGAGCAGCAAATGTTAGCGATGGGACGTGCATTGATGAGTCGCCCAAGCTTGCTATTGCTAGATGAGCCGTCTATGGGTTTATCGCCTTTGATGGTCGACAAGATTTTTGAAGTGATTCAAGCTGTCTCAGCCCAAGGCGTCACCATTTTGTTAGTAGAGCAAAACGCCAGCCGCGCCTTACAAATTGCACAACGCGCCTATGTGATGGAATCAGGCGTGATAACCCTGAGTGGCAAAGCGAGTGATTTACTGCATGATCCAAAGGTACGCGCTGCATATTTAGGAGAGTAACAGCCATGCCAACTGCTTTGACTGACAAAGATATAGCCAACTACCACGCCAATGGCTATGTCATTCCCAAATACCGTTTAGAGCCTGAATTTTTAAAAGAGTTGCAAGACGCGCTCAATACCCTCATTGCCAACAACCCCGGCGTGCGTCCAGAAAAACTGGTGAGCGCGCATATTGAAGGTCGTAACGACGAAGGCGTAACGGGCAGCCAAAAGTTTTTGCAGCTAGCGATGCACCCACCCATCATCGATTTAGTGGAACAACTGATTGGCCCAGACATCATTTTGTGGGGTTGCCATGTGTTTTGTAAACCCGCTAGCGAAGGCTATGAAACGCCTTGGCACCAGGATGGCCATTACTGGCCTATTCGTCCCTTAGCTAATTGCACGGTGTGGGTGGCGCTTGAACCCAGTACCCAAGAAAACGGTTGTTTGCGTGTCATTCCAGGTTCGCACAACGCAAAACTTTTGCACGAGCATCTGCATGAAGACCGTAATGACCTCACGCTAAACCAACGCATGGCAGAAGGTACTTTCGATGAATCGCAGGCAGCAGATTTAGAGTTACAACCCGGCGAAATGTCTATGCACGACATTTATATGATCCATGGTGCAAAAGCCAATACCTCACAACAAAGACGCACTGGCGTTGCCTTGCGTTTTATGCCTGGCACGTCACTCTTCGACCGAAACCTGAGGCCTTCAGACGGCAAAACAGGTGTGAACGTGAGTTTTGCGACGCGGCCTTTGTGGTTGATACGCGGTCAAGATAAAACAGGACAAAACGATTTCTCTGTCGGGCATAGACGCGCTTAAGCGCAAGTTATTGCGCCCAAATACATAAGCGCCCTGAGACGCTATCAATCAATTCTTGCACCAGAGCGCTTAATAATCGGCGCCCACTTGACCGATTCTTCATGGATGAGTTTTGCAAATTGCTCTGGCGTTCCACCCATAGGCTCTAAGCCAGCAGATTTAAGTCTCTCTCTAACGCTAGGGTCATTCAATGCAGCGTTAAGCGCGCTATTGATGCGATCAACAATAGCCCGCGGGGTTCCGGCAGATACCAACACGCCATTCCACGCAAGCGCTTCAAAGCCTTTGAGTTCGGGCAGGCCACTTTCAGCAACTGTCGGCACATCGGGTAACAAGGCATAGCGCTGCGCACTGGTCACAGCCAAATACTTCAACTTGCCTTGTTTGACTTGCGGCGCAAGCACTGTCGGTACTGATGCAATCAATTGCGTTTCACCAGACAAAGTAGACATGACGGCCGGCGGGCTGCCGTTAAAAGGAATATGCACTGCAAATGTGTTGGACACCGACTTGATGTATTCCATCGTCAAATGCGATGAGCTGCCATTGCCAACGGAAGCGAAGTTGTATTTACCAGGTTCTTTTTTTAGCAGAGCGATTAGCTCCCGAATGGAATTCGCGGGTAACTGCACATTGGCGGCAATCGCATTCGGCTGTGAAGTTGTTGTGATGACAGCGATTAAATCTTTTTCTGGTTGGTAGGGGAGTTTGGGATAGAGGTGGGGTCCAAACGCAAGTGGCCCGTTGTAGGACATCACCCAGGTGTAGCCATCGGGCGCAGATTTCGCGACCTCGTTGGTGCCGACTGTGCCGCCTGCTTGCGGTTTGTTCTCAACAACAACGGATTGGCCCAAATTGTCTTTGAGCTTGTCTTGCATCGAGCGGGCGATCACATCCAACGATGATCCTGCAGGAGCAACGACTACCCAGCGAATAGGTTTGCTGGGAAAACTCTGCGCTTGAGACAATGCGGCAGTGCAAGCCATAACAACTGCGGCTACAAATCGACAATTTTTAAAGTAATGAATCATGGTGCGTCCTGTGAATGGCATCAAGCTTTGTCGGCCGCAGAAGTAAACGAGTCCGCATAGAACTCATCCTCTGGCAAACCAACTTTTGTATAGGCGCTGCGTGCAGAGTCCACCACGATAGGTGCACCGCAGGCATAGACCTGGTAGCCACTTAGGTCAGGTATATCTTCCAACACGGCTTGGTGCACAAAGCCTGTGCGACCTGACCAGTTGTCTTCAGGCAAAGCATCTGAAATAACAGGTACATAACGTAAGTTAGGCATCAATGCGAGTTGTGCTTGCAGCCAGTCGTTCAAGTACAAATCTTGCGGACGTCTTCCGCCCCAATACAAAACTGCAGGTCGGGTGATGCCTTTGAAATGCATATGCTCCAAGATGGCTTTGATGGGAGCAAACCCGGTACCTGATGCTAAAAACACCAAAGGCTTGTCGGAGTCTTCTCGTAAAAAGAAACTGCCTTGCGGTCCTTCGATACGCTGAATGTCGCGCTCCTTCATCACACCAAATACATGGTCGGTAAAAGCACCGCCAGGCATATGGCGGATATGCAATTCAATCGCAGGACTGCCTTCCACCAAAGTATGCGGTGCGTTGGCCATTGAATAACTACGGCGACTTCCATCACGCAATAAAAAATCAACATACTGACCCGCGTAGTACTGCATGACTTCTGTCGCTGGCAACTGCAGCTTGACCAACATCACATCGGGCGATTTCTTTTCTAAAGAAATAATGCGTACGGGCATTTTCTTGATTGGGAATGCACCGGCCTCAACCACTTGACGCGATTCGATTACAACATCGCTTTGTGCAGTCGCGCAGCAAGTCAGCACCATGCCGTTGGCTTCTTCCTCTTCGCTCAAGGCTTTGCTTTGGTGAACACCGTGGGTCACAGTGCCAGATAATTTTTTGCACTTGCAAGAACCGCAGGCACCGTCTTTGCAGCCATACGGCAAGCCAATGCCTTGTCGAAGACCTGCCATGAGGAGGGTTTCATCTGAGCCCGCATCAAAAAAACGGCCACTGGGTTGCACAGAAATCTGAAATGGCATCTTTGGTTATCCTTGAACTTTTACCTAAGACGTATTTTGCCTTCCAATCAGACCCCTTTGGGCGCATTGCCCGCACGATTTAGACGCGAGCGACTCCTCATTATTGGATGTGGCGATGTTGGTATGCGTTTAGCGCGTGTTCAACGCCATATGCGAACTTTTGCATTGACTTCGCAGCAGCAAAGAACCACTGAACTGCGTGATGCGGGCATCACACCCCTCTTAGGTAATTTGGATCAACCCAGCAGTTTGAAGCGCCTGGCAGGGCTTGCAACGCGCGTGGTGCATTTAGCTCCACCACCACTGCAAGGCCAACACGATCCCCGCACATTAGCGCTAGCCCGTGCATTGATGTTGCGAACAGCCCCAAGCAGTGTGGTCTATGGCTCAACGAGCGGCGTCTATGGAGACTGTGATGGCGCGTGGGTGACTGAGACGCGGTTAACAAACCCCAAAACTAGCAGAGCCCAGCGCAGGGTTGATGCAGAACAACGCCTGCGCCATTTGGCGCGATTACGCGGTAATGCTGTGCGCATGAGTGTGTTGCGCATCCCTGGTATTTATGCCAACGACCGCGTAGGTGGTACACCCCGTGACCGATTAACGCGCGGTACAGCAGTTTTGCAAAAACAAGACGATGTATTCACTAACCACATTCACGCCAACGATCTAGCCCGTGCCTGCCAATTAGCCATGTGGCGTGGCAAAACACAACGCACCTACAACATCAATGACGATAGCCAAATGTTGATGGGGGATTATTTTGATATGGCAGCGGGTATTTATGGATTACCCAAGCCACCACGCATCAGCCGCACACGAGCCAAACTTGAATTAGGCGAAATGCAAATGAGCTTTATGAGCGAATCACGCCGCTTGGTGAACACGCGTATGAAACGCGAATTAAGGTTGCGCTTGATTTATCCGCAAGCGCAAGATGGGCTCGAGACCCAGGGCTTGCAAATCTAGAGATTAATCAAACTTGATATTGGCAGCCTTGATGGCCTTGGTCCAACTGGCTGTATCACGCTCCAGCAGTTTGGTGGTGGCATCAGGCGTTAAGTAGCGAACCTCTACGCCAGCAGCATCTGCGCGTTGTTTGGTGTCGGCTTGTTCCATTGCGCGTTTGACATCGTTGCTGAGTTTTTGCACGATGTCTTTAGGCGTGCTGCTGGCGACATACAAAGCCACCCAAGATTCGAGTTCGAACCCACCCAACCCAGCCTCTGCCACCGTAGGCACTTGCGGTAGTTGTGGATGGCGAGTTTTACCCGTGACTGCCAATGCTTTTAATTTGCCGCTCAGCACATGCCCCATTACAGAGGGGGGCGTAGTGATAAACACCTGCACTTGGCCTGCCAATACATCTTGAATCGCTTGCCCCGAACCTTTGTAAGGCACATGGGTCATCTCGATACCTGTTTGTTGTTTGAAGATTTCGGTACCAATGTGAGACACAGAACCATTGCCTTGCGACGCATAGTTCAATTTGCCTGGGTTTTGTTTAGCCCATGCAATGAATTCTTTCAACGTGTTGGCAGGAATAGAAGGATGCACTGCGATGACGTTAGTTGCCACGGTAATCAAACCAATGGGCGTGAGATCTTTCAACTCCCAGGGCAGTTTGTCCATCAAGATAGGGTTTGCAATGTGGTAACCCGAATAAGACACCAAGACGGTGTAACCATCTTTAGCGCTACGCGCAACATTCGAATATGCCAAGTTGCCACTGCCACCGGGCTTGTTGTCTACCACCACGGTTTGACCGGTGAGTTTTGCAAGCGGATCGCTGACCAAGCGCGCTGATGTGTCCACCAAGCCGCCGGGAGGATTAGGAACCACCAAGGTGATGGGCTTACTGGGGTAGTTGTCTGCTTGTGCAAAGGCGCTGAATGGCAGTGCAAGGCTGGTAGTGAGTGAGGTCAATACAACGACCTGCGCAAGAAATTGACGACGGAAATTGGAGTTCATAAAAACGCCTTTCAAAATATGTTTACCGCTGGCCCACGCGTACGGAACCAAATACGGTTTGTGCTTCCCGAGGCAAGCTGCGCCAATATTGAGGGCTGGCTTCCACCGTGCCTTGCAAAGCAGCTGCTGCCTCCCACATCCAACGGGGTTTGTAGAGGAATGAACGGGCTAAAGCCACTAGGTCGGCGTCGCCACGCGCGATGATGTTGTCCGCTTGGTGGGGTTCGGTGATCAAGCCTACGGCAATAGTAGGTATGCCGGCCTTATCTTTGACCAGCTTGGCAAATGGCACTTGAAATTCAGGCCCTACGGGAATCTTTTGTTGCGCTGAAACGCCAGAGGTAGAGATATGTACAAAGTTTGCACCCTCTTGTTTTAAGCGCGCGGCAAAGTCAGCGGTTTCTTCAGGTGTCCATCCGTTATCTACCCAGTCTGTCGCAGATAAACGAATACCTAAAACACCAGAGTAAGCCGCACGCACCGCTTTAAAAACTTGCAAAGGAAAACGCGTGCGGTTGTCAAAATTTCCGCCATAGGCATCAGTACGCTTGTTAGCAATAGGGGATAAGAATTGGTGCAACAAATAACCGTGTGCGCCGTGTAACTCAATAGCCTCAATGCCCATGGCATCTGCGCTTTGCGCTGCTTTGACAAAAGCTTGCTCTATATCGATCAAACCTTGTGCCGTGATTTCGTCAGGCGGCGTTTCTTGCTCCAAATGCGGTATGGCAGAAGGGGCCTCTGCTTGCCAGCCACCATGTGAGGTGTCAAGCAATTGGCCACCATGCCAAGGCGCTGCACTAGAGGCTTTGCGCCCAGCATGTGCAAGTTGTATGCAGATGGGTACTTTCGGTGCTAGGTGCCGTGCGCGGCTCAGTTTGTCGTTGAGTGCTGCTGCTGTTGCGTCATCCCATAAGCCCAGGCAGGCGGGGGTAATACGCCCCTTGGGTGATACCGCAGTGGCTTCAATAAAAAACATGGCCGCACCACTATTGAGTAAATTACCCCAATGCATCAAATGCCAGTCAGTGGCTTGGCCTTCATTCGCTGAGTATTGGCACATGGGTGCAACGACAACGCGGTTGTGAAGCGTGAGAGGCCCGCGCGGTGATTGCAGGGTAAATTCAGAAAACAAATGACTCACAGATTGCTCCAATAAAAAAACCCGCCTTGAAAGCAGGCATGCACTAACTTTTGCTATCTAGGTCATCCAACTTGTGGTTGAGCGCGTCGACATTGTGTTTGATACCGGCCAAGCGGCCGTGAAACGCTTCCATCTGCGCTTTATGTGCCAGTGCAATTTTTTCGGCTTCTGCGGAAGAAATTGCACTAGAAGGCACAACTTTTTGAGGATTGGCTAATGGCTTAGCCTGCGCCACTGCAGCTTTTGTTGCAACAGATTGCTGCGGGGTAGGGGCGGCTCTGTTGGCAATGGGGCTGCTTTTCGGCGCTGCCGTTTCGCCTAAAGGGCGTGCGTCACTGGGTAGCGTTTCAAAATGGTCAGCGATTGGTTTTTGCTCAATCGGCTGAAGGTTGTTGCTGATGGAGGGTTTTGTTGGAACGGCTTGAACATTGCCTTGCACCGATGTTTTTGCAACCGTTGCACCGCGGTCTTGAAAGCTGTCTTTGTCTAATGCTTGACGCGTTTCGTGGTGTGTATCTTTGGGGATGGAAACTAAGTTGTTGCTAACGGGCGCGTTTTGAATGGCTTGTTTGTTGTTAGCAGGTGTATCAATAGAAATATTGGCGGTATTCGTTTTGACTTGTTCTTTAGCAATGCCCGCATCAT
>Ga0209400_1002224_pt1 | contig 14873 bp, 10 predicted proteins | sample M_130807_EF_Meta_FD_187313 | JGI IMG/M metagenome (GOLD analysis project Ga0209400, IMG submission 187313) | Freshwater microbial communities from Lake Montjoie, Canada to study carbon cycling - M_130807_EF_MetaG (SPAdes) (version 2) | ecosystem: Environmental > Aquatic > Freshwater > Lake... | reverse complement strand
ATTATTTCATATAACAGAAATATTTAAAATAAGATGCCAGTATATAATAGATTAACAGACCGTCAAAAAGTTTCAGCCGTAACTTTAAATGATATATTTCACGTAGTGGTTACGGGAGACACAACACAGAGCCCTCAAGGATCATCTTATTATGCCCCTTTGAGTGATCTACAATCATTATTAAGTGGGGCAACAGGAACAAGCGGAACTAATGGAACAAGTGGAACAAACGGCACAAATGGAACGTCAGGAACAAATGGATCAAGTGGAACGAATGGAACTTCAGGGACTAATGGAACATCAGGAACAAGCGGGACTAATGGAACATCAGGAACAAGCGGGACTAATGGAACATCAGGAACAAGCGGAACAGATGGAACTAGCGGGACAAGTGGATTATCAGGTGTAAACGGAACGAGCGGTACTAATGGGACATCAGGATCTAGTGGAACTTCAGGGTCCAATGGAACATCAGGTAGTTCAGGTTCATCAGGTTCATCAGGAACTTCTGGCACAGGTGGGACTTCAGGTATAAACGGACAATCAAACTCATTATTTCCATATAATGCAAGAGTAAATATACAATCAGGAAACCCTGGTAATACAAATATTATTTGGAATAATGCAACACAATCAGCATCAACACAAATAAATGTTTCCCATTTAGATAGAAATAATGATGATATTGATGTATTTTTGGCATTAATTCCAAGTGGAACAACAATCATTATTCAAGACCAAAATAATTCAAGTCAATTTCAAAAATGGATTGTGGGAGTTGGTGTTGAAGTAGCACCAAATTCATATTGGACTTTCCCTGTTACATTAGTCCAATCAACCTTTGAATTTACAGGTGGGGAAAATATATTATTTATTATAGCGCAATTACCTTCTGGAACAAGTGGAACATCAGGAACAAATGGAACATCACCAAGTGTTAGTGGAGGAACAAATCAAGTTTTACGCTCAGATGGTGCGGGAGGTATAGTTTCAGATAATAATTTAATATTTGTTAATGGAACTCAAAGGTTAGCGGTTCAGGGACATCAATTTATTTTAGATTCAACAGGAAACGACACTTTTGGATTACATGTTGAATCAACACAAACCGGTCAAACTTTGGGATATTCTGTTTCAAAAGTTACGGGTCAAGGGGACCAAACTCTTGTTTCTGGTTTAACAGGTCATGATATTTTAGTATATGATGCTACAATACAAAATATTGGCTCATCAATTAGAGTTGGTAATGGTACGGTATACGGAGACAATACCGCAATTGATTTTGAAAATAATAGCATAAAAGACAGTTCGTTTCAAACAGGTATTTTTGGTGTTGTTGCTGGTGACCACGGAAATTCACTTGGTAGTAAAACTGGAATGGACTTAAGTGTATTAGGGACAACGGAAGAAAATACAGGAATTGTTTTAGGTGTTCGAGATGGTTCCGATTCAAATATAGGAATAGATTCTCGAATTTTTGGAAGTCTTGGTGATGGTTGGGGGTCTAAAATTACAAACTCGAATGCTCCGACTGGCGCTTCAACACAGTATGGTGAACAGATTGATGTTATTGGAATTGTTGATTCTTCATCGGGGGATAAATATGGGGTAAAAGTTACAGTTTCTAATGACGCAAATAATAACTACGGAGTGTGGATTAATTCTACCGGGGCGTCTACAAATAACTATTCAATTCTGACAGAACAAGGTTCGGCGGTTTTTAATGATTTGGCAAATCCGGGTTCAGATTTTCAAGTTAAAGGTGGTGTTGATTCGAACCTGTTGTTTGTTGATGCCAGTGTTGACCATGTGGGTATTGGAACTAATACTCCAATAAGAAAATTATATGTAAACGGTGACTATTCATTTTATCATGATCCAAATCTTGAATTAGGTGTAGGTGATCCTGAAGGTTATGGTGATATTGTATATTTTGGTGGTGGAGGAAGTTCATTTGTTGCCGGCGATGTTGTTTATTTAAATTCAATAGGTGATTGGGTTCAAACAGATGCAGTTAATCCTGCTAACTCAACAAATATGTTGGCATTAGCTCTTGGTAACAATGTGTCAGATGGACTTTTGATTAGAGGATATGCATATTCAAGTAGTTGGAGTTGGACGATTGGCTCACCTTTATATTTGGTTTCTGGAACTGCAGGGGCTATGACAAATACAGCTCCATCAAGTGGAGGTGACGTTGTTAGAATAGTTGCTTATTCTATAGACGCGGCAACAGGAGGGGAAAAAATATACTTTAATCCTGATAATAGTTGGACAATAGTTTAAATTTAAAACTGTCTATTATCAATATAAATAATAACTTCATTATAATATTCTATAAAATGTTCGTTCCATAAATCCCACTTTATGTCTACACCATCAACAGAAAAAACTTGGTGATTATTCATATTTTTAAGATAAGTGTCTCTAAATTTTCTAAACTTTTCTTTACTACCTTTATAATAACTCTCATTTAAATGCCATTCTCCTGATATTTTTTTAACATTATTTTTTATAAAATCATAATTTTCATCATTAAAAATATCGTATTCACCACCTTCACAATCAGTCTTTAGAAAATCAATTTTTTCAATACCATATAGATCAATAAATTTTTTAAAAGTAATACTTTCCATTTCAGTTTGTAAACCATCAACAGAATTGAAAAGTTTGTTATTTTGAGTTACGTTATTAGTGTTGGATATTCCCTTCATTATATGTGTTACGGGATTACCAACTGTATTTTTAACCAAAGTTGGGAATTCTTCTTCACAAGGCTCAAAACAAAAAACATGTTTTGGATTTTTATTTAAAATAGAAAAAGTAAAGGGTCCTAGACTAGCCCCAACGTCTAAAACAATATCTCCTTTCTCAACCTCAAAAAATCTTTCGTATATTTTGTTTTCAAAAATTTCTTCATTTATTGTTTTAATATACCAATCGTTTTGAGTTCCCCAATCAAAAGATTTTTCTTTATTTATTATTTTATTTATTTCTTTTATCACCATGTCTGATGTTATTTGTTTGGAACATTCAAATTGACGATCAGTTCCTTTATGAAGTGGACACCAATTCCAATCACCGGCATTTAATCTATCATTATTAAAACATCCATGACATACGTCTTCATTTATAACTCTATATGTGTCTAACTTTGTTTCTGCAAATTTTTCACTAAATCCTGAAATTAAAATGACTGGTAATTCACAAGCCCAAGCCAACCAAGATAAACCTGAACCAAGACCAATAAAAAATTCGCAACTAACCAAATCGTTAATAACCTCCTGAAGATTTCCACCTTTAAATAAGGTAACTCCCTTTGGGTAAAAATTATTCATATACCCATCACCCTCTTTTGAATATATCATACATTCATAACCTAATGCGTCAAGATGATCTATAACGGACTGCCACCCATCAGGATTGTTCCAATACTTCGCTTGTGCTGTCGAATGAAATCCAATACCAACTTTTTTCTTTTTTGGGGTGTTTGGTAATTTAAGTTTTGGTCTAATCTCTTTATATTCTAATCCCAAAATATCTGTTGCTGTTTTTTGTAATGGTTGTCTTTTAAAATCAAAAGGATGTTTATTAAAATCAAATTCTCCATTTTCGTTGTAATACCAACCAAGTTGATATTGAGCAATTATATTATATACCGTTTCACCTGGCTCAACAAATTCAATATTTGGGTATTCATCTTTAAATAATGAATTCATAAATGTGGATACGATCAACTCGCAATTGTGTTTTTTTCTAAACTCCTCACAATATGGAATCCAAGCCAACGTGTCACCAAGAGATTTTGAACCAAAGGAAATATAAACTCTTTTATTTTCAAGATTCAAAACATTTGAATAAATAACATTTCCGTTTTCTTTTATTTCGGTTTTCCATTTTGTGTAGTATTGTCGATTAACTTTAACCCAAGAATTGATTTTAATATTATTGTTATAAATAATATTTTCGTGTTCATCAAAAAAGGTGACATCAAAGTTTGAATTGTCATCTCCTGTTATTTCAATAAAAGGATTTACAACAAAATGATTATTTATCTTGCATGATTTTGTTATTGGGTTATTTATTGTTTTTGTTACATTTTTAACTTCTTTATAAAAATCTAATAAGTCTTCACTAAAGTTATTATTATTTGGTATTTCATATGTTGATTCATTATTTAATAGCATAAGTAAAGAATCTTTTATTTCTGTATAATCACTAGAAGAAATTTCATAAATAAATTCATCAAACATTCCCACGTATTGTGGTAAGTTTCTTGCCAAGATTTTAAGACCATAATTAATGGATTCTCTGATCACCAATGGATTACATTCCCAAGTTGAGTTAAACATTAAAACATCAGAAGCAATCATAAAAGAATCAACATCATTTCTTTCTCCCCACACCGTAACATTTTTTGGTAAGTTTTCCATTAAAGGTTTCCAATAACTTTCAAAGTTTGGAGCTTGATTTCCAATAAAATGAAAATGTAAATTTGGATTGGAATCTTCTAATAATCTTGCAACTTCAATACCTTCTTTTTGATTCTTACCTTCGGTCCATAAACCAACGTTTAGTATGTGAATTTTTGACGTATCAAAATTTAATTCTTGTTTAATTTTAACCTTATTTGAAATATCTTTTGTTTTATTTTCAAAAGGAAATAACATTAATTTTTTTAATGATGGTGTATTATTAAATTGTGAAACTTGATGATAAGGTGTGATTAAACAATAATAATCGGGATGTAATTTTTTTAATGTGTTGGCATCATACCAAACATTATGACAGGTCTCAACAATTTTCCAAGTTCTTTTGTTTGAATATAATTGGTTTAATATGTCTTTTGGTATTTTATTAAAACTTTCAAACGCTTCTGGTATTTCTTCTGCGTGAACAATATCAATTTTATTTTCATTAATGATTTTTATTAAATCATATTTTTTATCTTTTTCTGTGGATACCCCTAACGTGAAAAAATGATTTTCATCTAATAACTCAATTATTTTATTTCTTTGAACAACATATGTGTCACTGAATAAAGAATACTCCACTAAAAATATTTCAATTTGATCTTTGTATTTTTGAAGGTATTCAATTCTTTTTAATGTGAATTGTGGCATTCCTCCTGTTGAAAGGTGAGGTGTGAGGTATAAGAGTTTGATTTTATCCATATTAAAAAATAATATTAAAATAGTGATAAATGAAGTATTTATAAAAAAGGAATTATGTCATTTGCAAGACCATTCGCATTTAATTCAGGATCAACAATTTCAGGAACAATACAAGTTGGGAATTTGGCCGTAGGTTACCCAACTTCGGGTTTTGATGCCACGGGACTACAATGGTGGAATGGTCCTGATGAAGAATTGGGTTATGTAATCGCGCAACCTGTACCCGATAATAGTCAACCAACACCTGTTTTTGGACAAACAGCATCAGTTGGGTTTTTTAGAACCAACGGGTTTAACGATAATGAATTTGTTGATATTGCAAATACACTTCTAAATTCAAATTATAATAATTCCGTAGAAGCTTCGTCAGCTCTAACCTCAAATGGATATTGGAATTCATATATATCTCCTGTTTTATATTTAGATGCGGGTAACCCATTAAGTTATCCTGGAACAGGAAGTGTTTGGACCGATTTAATTGGTGGAAAAATATTTAATTTATTTAACGGACCTAACTATGGTGGTGGATTTGGTGGATTTTTAAATTTTCAAACTTCTTTATCTCAATACGCACAATGTAATACAAGTTTACAATCACTTCCCGAATTTACAATATCAGTTTGGCATAATTGGAATGGTAATAATACCGGAGAATTCCCTTGTATAATAACTGAAGTGTTTGTTGGGGGTGCAATTAACTACGTTCTTGGTAATCCTCAAGGTGCAATTGCTCAAGGAGGATATTTTAATGGAGGATTTCAACTATCACCTCAATTTACTTTAACACCAAATACTTGGTATAATATTGTTGTTACTTGTGATGCAAGTCAAGTTGTTAAAATTTATTTAAACAATACGTTAATTAGCACAACATCAACTACAGGTGGTCAACCATCATCAAGTAATGCGGGAATAAGATTGATGAGAAGATGGGATTTTGCCGAGAATTGGGGTGGATTTTTATCAATTGTTGGTATATATGATAAGTCTTTAGATTCACAACAAATTAGTTCTTTGTGGAATGCCAATAAATCAAGATTTAATCTTTAATTAATTTATAGATTTTAGAAATAGTTTAATTTGGTATTTATGGTATATGCCAAACATAGTTCAAATTAATTCTTTATCGGGAACGGCACCTTTTGATTTATATGTGTGTGATCAAACAATTTCATATTGTTTTTTTGTTGCAAGCATTTCAGGATCACCATATACATTTAATGTTCCACCCCCGTTAGATTCAACAACACCAATTATATTAAAAGTTGTCGACTCAAATAATTGTGAATTAATATATCTTTTATCTTGTGGTGAAATATATGTTAAGGAATTTGAAGGATTTGAAGTATTCTTATTTCAGGATGCGAATGTTTTTATATTTGAAGGTCCACCTTAACAATTTACTATTGAGATGTCTATAATATTTTTGTTTTATGAAAATATTTGTTCAAATTGCGTCGTATCGCGACCCTCAGCTTATACCAACAATAGAAAATATGTTGGAGAATGCCAAAAGACCAAAAAACATTGTAATTGGTGTGGCAAGACAATTTCATCCTGAAGATGGTTTTGATGATCTATCCAAGTATGAAAAAGATAAAAGATTTAGAATCCTAAATATTCCTTACACAGAATCAAAAGGTGTTTGTTGGGCAAGACATCAAGTTCAACAACTATATGGTGGTGAAGAATATACCCTTCAGATCGACTCTCACATGAGATTTGAAAAGAATTGGGATGACGAAATGATTAAAATGATTAAACAACTTCAAAAGAAAGGTCATAAGAAACCTTTATTAACGGGGTATGTTTCATCTTTTGATCCTGAAAACGATCCTGCAGGTAGAGTTACTGAACCATGGAGAATGGTTTTTGATAGATTCACTCCTGAAGGTGTTGTATTCTTTTTACCTGAAACTATACCAGGTTGGAAAGAAATGAAAGAGCCAATTCCCGCAAGATTCTATTCTGCTCATTATTGTTTTACGTTAGGTGAATTTTCAACCGAAGTTCAACATGATCCTGAATTTTATTTTCACGGAGAAGAAATTTCAATTTCAGTAAGAGCATATACTCACGGTTATGATTTATTCCACCCACATAAAGTTCTTGTATGGCACGAATATACAAGAAAAGGTAGAACAAAACAATGGGACGATGATAAAGAATGGCATTTAAGAAATACCGCATGTCATATTAAGAACAGACAACTTTTAGGGGTTGATGGTGAAACATTTAATGGTGATTACTCTGAATGGTTTGGAACTGAAAGAACCGTTCAAGATTACGAAAAATATGCGGGTATTCGTTTTGAAACAAGAGGAATTCAACAAGAAACAATAGATAAAAAATATCCACCAAATACATATAATTTTGAAACCGAACAAGATTGGAAAAATTCATTCTCAACAATTTTCAAACATTGTATTGATATAAACTATGTTAGTGTTCCTGAAAAAGATTATGAATATTGGGTAGTTGCTTTCCACGATGAAAATGATGAAACTTTATATAGAAGAGATGCCGACATTAATGAAATCAACGGATTCTTCAGAGATCCTGACGGATACTGTAAAGTGTGGAGAGAATTCAACACAACTAAAAAACCTAAGTATTGGGTTGTATGGCCTTACTCAACTTCTAAAGGATGGTGTGATCGATTAACAGGAAATTTATAATAACATGGCAAATATTTCGTTTTACGGTTCCCACAATGCCGCTGTAGTTGTGGAGGATCAAGGAAAAATTATTACAGTAATAGAGGTAGAAAGATTTTTAACTCAAAAAAACGCAGGTTATTCACAATATTTAGTATCATATTCAAGACCTTTTTTATTAAAACATATTATACAATATATTAAAGATGAGTTTGGTATTTCTGAATTTGATAAATGTTATTACTTAAATTCTGATACGGTAGAAGGATCTGAAAAAGTTCATTACCAAGAATTAATACCAGCAAAAGAATACATCAATTCATTACACCATTTAAGTCATGCGGCTTGCGGATTCTATCAAACAGATTATAACAAGGCGTTAATTATTTCTTTTGATGGTGGAGGTAATGACGGGTTCTTCAATGTTTATCACGCTGAAGATAGAAATAACATAAATGTAGTTGAGAAATTCAATATTGATTTAGGATTTCCATATATGTCATTTGGCGATTACTTGGGTGACATTACAAAAGAACCGGCACTTAATATTGGTAATTTAGTTTATGCAGGAAAAATAATGGGTCTTTGTTCGTATGGAAACGTAAACGAAGAATGGTTACCACATTTTGAGGAATACTATAGAAGAAAACCAGATGGTTTAAATTACTTACAATACCTACAAGAACTTAGTGAACAAACAGGTTTATCATTTAATATGGAAAATCGAATGTCAGGTCAGTTAGGGTGGGATGTCGCTAAGACATCACAAATTGCGTTCGAAAATGTTTTTATGGAATTGGCTCAACCGTTTTTAGATCAATTCCCTAATATTCCTTTGATTCTTGTTGGTGGATGTGCATTAAATATTTTATTAAACACAAAATTACACCAAGAACTTAATAGACCAGTGTTTGTTCCACCGAATCCTAATGATTGTGGAATTGCAACAGGTATGATGTTAAATCACATTAAACCTGAAAAAGCAATTGATATTACTTATGCGGGTATTGGTATTTTAGATAAGAATACATTAATGTCTCATGTAGAAGAACGACACGCTCTTCCTCTTAAAACTGAAATGTTAGTTGATGATTTAGTAGATGGTAGAATTGTTGGGGTTGTCAGAGGTAATGCCGAACATGGACCAAGAGCGTTAGGAAATAGAAGTATTATTTGTAATCCGGCCTACGAAAACATGAAAGACATTTTAAATGCAAAAGTAAAAAATAGAGAGTGGTATAGACCATTTGCACCTGTTTGTAAATTAGAAGATGTTTCTAAATATTTTAATTTCGAAGGTGAAAGTAAGTGGATGGGATTTTGTCCAACAGTGAAAGAAGAATGGAGAGAAAAATTAGTTTCAATTACACATGTTGACGGGACTGCGAGAGTTCAAACAGTTACAGAAGAACAAAATCCTTGGTTATATAATTTATTAACTGAATTTGAGAAAAAATCAGGAATTGGTGTTTTATTAAACACATCTTTCAATGTAAACGGTAAACCAATTCTTTCTCGATATAGTGATGCGATTTGGGTTTATGATAAAACAGAAATGGATTGTCTTTTATTAGGTGATTATTATTTTAGAAAAAGAGCATGAAAACAAAATTAGTAACTGCGTTTTATACTGATATTATTGGGTTTCCTTTTTTTGGTCACGAGTCCTTTGCAAGACACGAACGTTATTTGCATTCATTAAGAACTTTAAACAATATGAATACCGAAATTGTTTGTTATTGTAATGACACTCAATATGATTTAATGACCAAATATTGTGAAGAATTTAATTTGACTAATGTAACCATTAAGATTTCAAACCTTAAAGATTACCCAAAAACAAATAGAATGTTAGAATTAAAAAGATCTAACGATCAATTTAATTTTTATCATGAAGTTGATTGGAATAAGATGTATCTTCTTTCTAAAGAGTGTGATGAATCTTATGATTATATTTATTGGATTGACTGTGGTTTATCTCACCGTGGTTTATTCACTTTAAAATACAATCCACACTCCGATAAGATTACAGGTTTATCAAGAGATTGGGAAAACTATTCATTTACAAATATATTTTGTCCTGAATTATTTCCAAAGATAAATAATTGGGTAGGTGATAAATTAATCAATTTGGCAAACACTATGTTTTCCCACAACCCAAACGAAATTAGATCTGTTTATAAAAATAACAACGATTACAAACACATGTCAGTTGGTGGTATTTTAGGGGGACACATTTCAAAATTAAATTGGTTCATAGAACAATTTGACAGAATAAGTGATATAAGTTTAAATGAAAATTTTATATTAAATCACGAAGGTATGATAACAGATTTAGAGTTTGAAAATCCTGAAATGTTTAAAACTTATAGTTTTGACACTTGGTATCATAATGACTTTTGGCTTACAACACCGATTTTCGATAGAGAATCAATTAAAAATAAAACACACTTCGTTCATTTTTTTGAAAAGGAGTTAGGAATTTAAAAATTAAATATGGAAGATTTTTTTGATAAGGTATTACACTATTATGGCAGAAAGGGCCAAAAACTATTTATGATCAACATTGGTGCCATGGACGGTGTTATGTTTGATAGTATGAGCGGTTATGCTCAAATATACAATTCAGATGTATTATATGTTGAACCAATGAAACCTCATTTTGAAAGATTGGTAGAACATAAAAGCGATAACCCTGGAAATAAATTTGAAAATTCGGCAATTAGTGATTTTAACGGGACTATTACTATGAAAACAATTCCAATTGAGGTTGTTGACGAAGGTTTAGTTCATCCTGCTTTTTATGGTATGAGTGTGATTGATCCTACTAAAAATGGTATGGGTAGTGAAGGTGATAGAGAAGTTGTTGAAAAATATGCCGTTGATGTTGATGTAAATTGCATCACATGGAATACTCTTGTTCAAAGACACAATATAGAACATTTTGATGTATTGTCAGTGGATACTGAAGGACATGATTACACAATTTTTAAACAAATTGATTTACAAAAATTTAGACCTAGTCTGATTAGATTAGAGTGGTGTAATATGACTGATGAAGAAAAAACTAACATTACAAATAAATTTACAGATGCTGGTTATGTTTATGAAATATTAGGTAATATGGATATCGATGCGATTAGAAAAGATGTTTACGATGAAATAGAATTATCTTTAAATCCTGTAAAACCAAAAGAGGAAAAATCAAAATCAAGACTTACCATTGTTACTGGTTTATGGAATATCAAAAGAGAAGAATTAAGTGAAGGTTGGTCAAGATCTTATGAACACTATTTAGAAAAATTTTCACAGTTATTAGATACATCTTGTAATATGATAATTTTTGGTGATTCAGAATTAGAAAGTTTTGTTTTTTCTAAAAGAAGTCATGAAAACACACAATTTATTAATAGACAACAATCGTGGTTCAAAGGAGAATTCTATGATAAAATTCAAGAAATTAGAACAAATCCTGAATGGTATAATTTAGCCGGTTGGTTAAAAGACTCCACACAGGCCAAATTAGAAATGTATAATCCGCTTGTAATGTCAAAAATGTTTTTATTACACGATGCGGTTATATTAGACAAATTTGATTCTCAAAAATTATTTTGGTTAGATGCTGGAATTACAAACACAGTGAATCCAGGTTATTTTACACATGATAAAGTTTTAGATAAGGTGGAAAATTTATTTGATCGTTTTACATTTGTTGCTTTCCCTTACGAAGCAGACAAAGAGATTCATGGATTTGATATTGACGCAATGACTGAAATGGTTGGTCAAAGAGTTAATAAAGTTTGTCGTGGAGGTTTCTTTGGTGGATCTAAACCAATGATTAGAGAAATGAACACTCTATATTACGACTTAATGAAAACTACTTTAAGTAGAGGTCTTATGGGAACTGAAGAAAGTTTGTTTTCAATTATGACATATACAAACCCAAACAATATTGATTATGTAGAAATTGAGTCTAATGGGTTATTATATAAGTTTTTTGAGGACGTTAAAAACAATAATGTAGAAATTAAAAGTTTTAGAAAGGGAACCCCAACCAAAGTTAGAAATGGAGATGTTGGTTTATATGTAATTACATTCAACAGTCCTAAACAATTTGAAACGTTAATTAATTCTATGTATGCTTATGATGAAGATTTTATTTATAAAACAAAGAAATTTTTATTAGACAACTCAACTGATTTATCTACCACACCAAAATATTTGGAACTGTGTGAAAAATATGGTTTTGAACACATCAAGAAAGATAATATAGGTATTACGGGAGGTCGTGTGTTTGTTGCTGAACATTTCCACGAATCAAATATGGATTATTATATGTTCTTCGAAGATGATATGTTTTTCTACAACGGACAAGATTTTACCTGTAGAAATGGGTTTATGAGAAAAACTAAAAATTTATACGAAAAAGTTTTACAAATTTCTAAAAAAGAAAATTTTGATTTCTTAAAATTTAACTTTACAGAGTTTTATGGTAGTCATGAAAAACAATGGGCGTGGTATAATGTTGATCAAGAGTATAGAAATACTATTTGGCCTGATAACCCAAAACTTCCTGTAAACGGTCAAGATCCAAATGCTCCTTATTTAGAATATAAAAATATTAAATCATATGAAGGAACACCTTACGCCACGGGTGAAGTTTATTTATCAAATTGGCCGATAATTTTATCTAAAGAAGGAAACTACAAATGTTATATTGAAACTAAATACACTTATCCTTACGAACAAACTTTAATGTCACATTGTTATAAAGAAATGAAAAAAGGAAAAATACATGCGGGAGTTCTTCTTATGACACCAACCGAACACGATCGTTTCGAGTTTTATGAAGGTGGGTTAAGAAAAGAATTTTAATTCAAGTATTTATTGAAAAATGCTAAATGGAATTTTTCATTAAGAAAGGTGCGACACTTCCTGTTTTAAAAATCAACGTTATTAAAGACGGTAGATCTGACTATGATAGAACTATGCGGTATTTAGAAGAGACCGACATATTTTTTTCTATGGTCGATACTGAAACAGGTATACCAAAGTTTACATCAAGACCTGCGGGTGTGATGAAAAAAGAACAATTAAACACAAACCTTCAAACGGAGTATTATGTTTATTATCAATTCACACCTAACGACACAAAAAAGGTTGCAAGATACAAAGGTCAATTTCTTTTTAGAAATGAAACAGGTTATTTAACACTTCCTTTAAATCAAGAAATATATGTAAATGTTACTGATAGTTTTATAATAAATGATTTTGAATATCAAAGTTGTTATGTTGTAGATTTTCCTTGTTGTAAATCACAACCTGTTCCACCACCAATTCCTCCAATACCAACAACCACAACATCAACTATACCAACAACCACAACATCAACCATAACCGGTTTATGATACTAAATGGTCTTTTGTTGTATTTATAGAAAAAGATTAAATGGAATTTACTATAGGTCAAAACTCTACGCTCCCTCTTTTAAAATTACAGGTTGTAAAAGATGGGATCAGTGATTACAAGTCCATGATGAATTTTATTGAAACCTCATCGATATTTTTTTCGATGACAAACATTGAGACTGGTGTTTTAAAAATAAATGCTAAGGTCGCAAGTTTTGTTGAAAAGTTAGAGTTGAACCCAAATGCTAGTCCTGAGTATTACGTTTATTATAAATTCACACCTCAAGACACAAACAAAGTTGGAAGATATGAAGGTCAATTTGTTTTTATAAATGAAACAGGAACATTAGTATTACCAATTAGAGAAAAGTTATATATTAATATACTTGAAAGTTATATGTCAAATGATTTGGTATATAATAATTGTTATGTTTTGGATTATAGATGTTGTGTAACACCCTTCCCAACAAACACACCAAGTCAAACTCCATATCCTATTTTGAGTATGACCCCTACTCAAACACCTAGTCAAACACCTACACCAACGGTAACACCTACAAACACATTTACACCAACGGTTACTCCTACAAACACATCCACACCTACTCAAACATTAACACCAACGGTAACACCAACAAACACATTTACACCTACACCAACGGTAACACCAACAAATACTCAAACCGTAACACCAACAAACACATTAACACCTACCCCAACACCTACCCCAACATCGGTTATAGAAATTTTAATTAATCCTATAATAACTGAGAACGGAGAATATATTGATGTTGGTGGGAATTTTTATTTAATGTTTGTAGATCCACCACCTCAAGAGTTAATAAACCCGTTAATTGTTGGTAATGATGAATATTTAATTATTGGTGACGAAGAATATTTAGAATTTGTAGATCCAATATAAAACTTTAAACTATTTATATAATAAAAAACAAATTATGGCATTAACAGGAAAAACAATTGGACAACTAACATTTCTTTCGGAAGTAACAACGGATACATTATTTCCCGTAGAGTTGAGTGGTGATACATACCATATATCATATTCCGCTTTAACTAATTCAAACTATGACGAAGGAACTTACGATGATTTATATTCATTCGCCACAGGTGGAACACTAACCGCTGGAAGTTATTATTTAATGACTGATTATCAAACTTGTTATGACCAACCAAACTATGATAATTTAAAAAATCCTATCACAACGGGTAACTATAAAACAGGAACAACAGAACCTATATTATTATTGGCGATATCCACAACAGGGTTTTCACCTACGGTATATTCTACATTATACCCTAATGATAAAATAACATACGATATAACTTGGAATACCACTGAAATCACGAGTAGTCCGGCTAAAGGTAGAATCACTGAAAGAATTGATAACTTTAATAATAGAACTGATTATGATAACAGAAGTATTTTATTTAAAAGATATCGTGGATATTCATATGAAGAAAATAGTCCATTAGGTGGTCTTGTTGGAATAAGTGGTATAACAGGAACAACAGGTGTGTTATATGGTAACACGGGTACAACATTTACCTCAAATTTCTCAACAGGAGACATTGTTTCAGTACAAAATTTAAATCCTTCATTTTTTGAAGTTTTA
>Ga0209400_1002221_pt1 | contig 14885 bp, 12 predicted proteins | sample M_130807_EF_Meta_FD_187313 | JGI IMG/M metagenome (GOLD analysis project Ga0209400, IMG submission 187313) | Freshwater microbial communities from Lake Montjoie, Canada to study carbon cycling - M_130807_EF_MetaG (SPAdes) (version 2) | ecosystem: Environmental > Aquatic > Freshwater > Lake... | reverse complement strand
AAGCGAGAATGTTGCCAACCCCTTTTTGCTTCTAGCATTGAGTGATAATGCTTTGCTACATAAAAAATCTGCAGAAATTTATACTCAATCTAAATATCCATCTAATCCTACTTTAGGCCCCATTTCCAAGCATTCAAAAGGAAGCAAAATTCGAGTAGGCTACTTTTCAGCAGATTTTTATAATCACGCCACTGGGTGCTTAATGGCTGAACTCTTTGAGCTACATAATAAAAGTCAATTTGAATTCTTTGGCTTTTCATTTGGTGTAAGAGATGAAGATGAAATGCGCCAACGACTAGAAAAATCATTTGATCAGTTCATTGAGGTTAGTAAGTGCTCAGATGTTGAAATAGCCCAATTAAGCCGAGGCTTAAATATCGATATAGCTATTGATTTAAAGGGTTTTACCCAGCATTCAAGACCTGGAATTTTTTCCTATCGAGTCGCGCCAATTCAAGTGAATTATCTTGGTTATCCTGGCACTATGGGGGCTGATTATATTGACTACCTAATCGCCGATAAAATCCTGATTCCATCTCATTCTGAGCAGTTTTACTCTGAAAAAGTTGTGTACTTACCCCATAGTTATCAGGTCAATGATAGAAAGCGAGTTATTTCAAAAAAGCAATTTTCAAGGCAAGAGATGGGTCTTCCAAAGCAGGGTTTCGTTTATTGCTGTTTTAATAACAATCACAAAATACTTCCGGCAACATTCAAGAGTTGGATGAGGATATTAAGGGCGGTTGATGGAAGTGTCTTATGGCTCCTCCAGGACAATCCTTGGGCAGTAGAAAATTTAAAAAAAGAGGCTCAAAAAGAAGGTGTAGATGAAAAAAGGTTGGTATTTGCAGAACGCTTGTCCCCTTCAGAGCATTTGGCTAGGCATCGTCAAGCAGATTTATTTATTGATACCTTTCCTTATAACGCTCACACTACTGCCAGTGATGCATTGTGGGCGGGTCTACCCGTGCTCACGTTGGTAGGAGAATCATTTGCTAGTCGTGTGGCAGCCAGCCTGTTAAATGCTGTTGGTATAACAGAGCTAATTACAAGTACTATAGAAGAATATGAGACGTTGGCAATTGATTTGGCAATAAATTCTCATAAGCTTGAAATTATTAAACAGACATTAGCGGTCAATCGTTTGACTACCCCCTTATTTGATACTCCCCGTTTTACTAAAAATCTTGAGGACGCATATATCAAAATGTACGAAAGATATCAGTTGGATTTACAACCAGACAAAATCGTAATTATTTAGATAATTTTTAATGTGGTCATGATTGGATTTTCTGAGCCATTGAGATTCACCTTTCATATTTTGTAGAGTGCCGACTAAGCGGTCTTATCTAAACCTGAATATTTATCAATTCTCCACCCTGTATTAATGGAAAACACCATTTTTTTCTTATGAGAAAGAGGGTTATAGGACTACTGTCGGTGTGTTTGGCTCAGTAAATTGAGGCCGGAGAACTAGCTAGATTAAGCTCGACTTAATGAGATGAGGAAACATCTTCATTACATGTCTAAGATTTTCAGGGTAGCGGTCTATTGGATAAAATGCCCATTCATAGTCGACTCTACCTAGATGGTCTATCCCCAAATTAATGCATTCTTGCAAGTGCTTCAAATTATTAATCTCTTGAGTATTGGTCTCTTGATGTGCAAAAGCATTTATTTTTTCTGATACTTTCTTTGCGCCACCAAGATAGGAAAAATGCCATCCTGCATTTTCTATAATGGGTAGGGTGGCTTGGAGCCTGATTTTAGATAAATTTGAGTTTGAATTAATGTAGCCCACCTTGGCAAAGAAAGGATATGCCCATTTAGAGTTGTTTTCGCCTATCCCTATGCAATTCAAGTAGTAGTAGTGGAATTGCATTTCTAGCCTAGCTGCTTCATGGCGAATCTGCCCCGCCCTTAAAAAATCAGAAAAACTAGGATTCCATATCTCATCTACATCGCAAACTACCGCTATGTCATCGGATTCTTGTGTACTCAAAAATTTAGCGAGACAATTTCTATGTTCAATCTCGATTTTCCACGTTACAGAAGATGGGTTATAAGAGAGGTCTTTTTTTGAAAAATCTAAATTTGTTGTATCTGGCTCAAATTTGATAAAGACTATTTTATCCATCCATTGAGAAAATTCATTCTTATGATCTAAAAAATTATAGTTTTTTTTCAATCCGCTATGCGTGATATTTGATTCGCAAATAACGAAAGTATCAACTTTCTCATAAAGCAGACTAAGTCGAATTTTAAGTGTATCAATCTCGTTAAAAAATATAAATGCATCAATTATTTTCATATTTTTTACTATTTTTTCGGCAGATGCTTTAACAATTCAAAGTTATATATTCACCCTAAGGCCCTATAAAGTATGGCCAAATTGACTTACTCAACTGCCTTGACCATATCCTCTACAACCTTCTTTGCATCACCGAAGACCATCATGGTCTTATCCATGTAGAAGAGTTCGTTATCAAGGCCGGCGTAACCAGCAGCCATTGAGCGCTTGTTGACAATGATGGTTTTTGCTTTGAACGCTTCTAAAATAGGCATGCCGAAAATTGGGCTTCCTGGCGTGCGAGCTGCTGGGTTCACCACGTCGTTAGCACCAAGCACTAGTACTACATCAGCTTGACCAAAGTCGCTATTGATGTCTTCCATCTCAAACACTTGGTCATATGGAACTTCAGCTTCAGCCAAGAGAACGTTCATATGGCCAGGCATACGACCCGCTACTGGGTGGATCGCATATTTCACGGTCACACCATGATGAGTCAGCTTTTCAGTTAACTCTTTCAGAGCATGTTGAGCACGAGCAACCGCCAAACCATAACCTGGAACAATGATTACTGTGTCTGCGTTAGTCATCAAGAAAGCCGCATCTTCTGGTGAGCCTGTTTTGTAGTTCTTTGGGCCGCCATCATCATCCCCACCTGCAGCAGCCTCGGCACCGAAGCCACCGAGCAATACTGCAACGATAGAGCGATTCATTGCCTTACACATGATGTAAGAGAGAATTGCGCCTGAAGATCCGACGCAAGCGCCTGCAATGATTAATACCGGGTTGTTCAGAGTAAAGCCAATACCTGCAGCTGCCCAGCCAGAATAGCTATTGAGCATAGAAACCACAACCGGCATATCGGCGCCACCGATTGGGATAATCAAAGTTACGCCCAATACCAAGGCAATTGCACACATTAGCAAGAAGGCTGCGTGGCTGTCACCCATATAGTAAGCAATGCCTGCGCCAACCATTGAAATTGCTAAGATTAGGTTTAGTAAGTGCTGGCCAGAGAAAGTGACTGGCTTACCGCTGACCTTGCCTGATAACTTACCAAAAGCAATCACGGAAGCAGTAAAGGTAATCGCACCAATGAACGCGCCAATAAAGAGTTCAATCTTCTGCGCACCAGTATGGCCTTGCGCAGGATTAAATACGGCAGCAATGGCAATCAATACAGCCGACAAACCTACGAAAGAATGCATCAATGCTACAAGCTCTGGCATCTTAGTCATTTGTACACGTTTAGCAGCAATCGTACCGATAATTGCGCCACCAACAATTGCAGCAATGATCAGCGAAAAGACTGGCTTAAAGTCAGGAATAAGGAATGTCGTAATGACGGCAAGCAACATGCCAACCATGCCAAAAGTATTACCTTGGCGTGAAGTAGTTGGTGACGAAAGTCCACGCAAAGCAAGGATGAACAACACCGATGAAATAAGATAGGAAATTGCAGTTATGTTTAACATTATTTGGTCTCTTTAAATCTCTATAAGAATCTTGTTCTCGTTTTATTTAGTTCCAGCCGCATCTGCTTTAGGAGTCTTCTTCTTGAACATCTCCAGCATGCGACGGGTGACCATAAAGCCACCAAAAATATTGATGGAAGCCAGAAATACTGCAACAGCCCCAATAATGCTGGTAAGGGTGATCTCATCGCCGCCAATGACTTCGGTTTGCAAGAGCGCGCCAACAATGATGATGCCGGAGATGGCATTAGTAACTGCCATCAAAGGGGTATGCAGCGCTGGAGTAACGTTCCAAACCACATGGTAGCCAACAAAAATAGCCAATACAAACACAGTGATGTTTTGGACGGTGAGGATGCTTTGAAAAGCAGCGAGATCCATGATATTTCCTTAGTCTAAATTTCTTTTATTAGTTTTTACGGACGGCTTGACCATCACGACACATTAAGCAGGCAGTCACGATATCGTCATCAGCAGGGATAACGAGTTTCGCATCTTTATCAACAATCAATTTCATGAAGTCGATCAAATTGCGTGCGTAGAGCGCTGATGCATCTGCTGCAACCATGCTTGCAAGATTGGTATAGCCCACAATCTTAACGCCATTGACTTGAACAATTTTGTCAGCTTGTGTGAGTGGGCAGTTGCCAGAACCGTTATCACCACGACCAGCAGCAATATCAATCACGATAGAGCCCGGTTTCATCTTGGCAACGGTATCGCTATGCAAGAGAACTGGGGGCTTACGTCCTGGAATCAAGGCAGTAGTAATCACAATGTCAGCTTGCTGGGCGCGTTCAGCAACCAAAGCTGCTTGACGTTTCATCCAAGCTTCTGGCATAGGACGGGCATAGCCACCAACACCCTTAGCGATTTCACGCTCTTCATCTGTTTCGTAAGGAACGTCAACAAACTTAGCGCCCAAAGATTCAATCTGTTCTTTAGCTGCGGGACGTACGTCAGATGCCTCAATCACGGCGCCTAAACGTTTAGCGGTTGCGATAGCTTGTAAGCCAGCAACACCGGCTCCCAAAATTAATACACGCGCAGCTTTCACAGTACCTGCAGCCGTCATGAGCATTGGCATGAAACGTTGATATTCATTGGCAGCAAGCATGACGGATTTATAACCAGCAATATTTGCTTGTGAAGATAAGACGTCCATGCTTTGTGCGCGGGTAGTACGAGGCGCAGCTTCTAATGAAAATGCGGTTACACCTTGCGCGGCCATTGCAGCAATATTGTCGTTATCAAACGGGTCAAGCATGCCAATTAATACGCTGCCAGATTTAATCTGTTTGAGTTCAGAAGCTTCAGGAGCGCGCACCTTCAAAACAATCTCTGCTCCAAATGCATCAGTAGCGCTACCAATGGTGGCGCCTACTGCTTCATATGCAGAGTCTGGTTGGCTAGCTTGCACACCAGCGTCTTTTTGAATGACGACGGAATGACCTTGGCTGATCAGTTTTTTATCGGTTTCTGGTGTTGCGGCTACTCGAGTTTCCTCAGGCCTTGTTTCCAGCGGCACTCCTATGCGCATGGCATGTCTCCAAAAGCAAAATTTTTAAAAGTCTATTTTATAGATAAACAGGGTAGGTTTTACCTATTTACTGAGTCCCCAGTTCTGCCGGCTATGGTTTTGCCTAAAATCATGCGAAGTCTGGTTGAGACTTCTACAATGGGGTTTATCTGTCTGCAGAGTATTTTCGCATTTTTTTTAATGAGCCAGCCTAATTCTTCCGTAACCCCCCCTAAAAAGCCTAAGAAAGTCGTTATTGGCATGTCTGGAGGGGTAGATTCGTCTGTGGCAGCCTGGATGCTCAAAGAGCAGGGTTATGAAGTTATCGGCCTTTTTATGAAGAATTGGGAAGATGACGATAACGACGAATATTGCTCTGCCCGCCAGGATTGGCTTGATGTCGTCTCAGTGGCCGATATGATTGGAATCGATGTTGAGGCAGTCAATTTTGCTGCCGAATACCGTGAACGGGTATTTGCTGAGTTTTTGCGTGAATATGCTGCTGGGCGAACTCCCAATCCTGATGTTCTCTGTAATGCTGAAATTAAATTCAAAGCTTTTTTAGACCACTCCATGAGTTTGGGTGCTGATGCCATTGCTACGGGACACTATGCCCGAGTGCGCCATGAGGCCGGAAAAGCGCAATTATTAAAAGCCATAGATGCGAGCAAAGACCAAAGTTATTTTTTGCATCGCCTAACGCAACAACAATTGGCGAATGTTTTATTTCCATTGGGAGAGATCCCAAAAACAGAAGTACGCAAGATTGCTGAAAAAATTGGTTTACACAATGCCCGCAAAAAGGATAGCACCGGAATTTGTTTTATTGGTGAGCGCCCATTTCGAGAATTCTTAAATCGTTATTTACCTCGCACGCCGGGCCCAATTAAAACGCCCGATGGAAAGACCGTTGGAGAACATATGGGCTTGGCTTTTTTCACCTTAGGGCAGCGTAAAGGGATTGGTCTAGGTGGCAGTCAAGATGGTAATGGCGATGCTTGGTATGTGGCGCGCAAGGATATGGCAAATAACACTCTATATGTGGCTCAGGGTCATGAACACCCGTGGTTACTGGCTAACAGGCTAGAGGCTATCGATGCGAGTTGGATTGCAGGAGCTGCTCCTAGCGCTGGAAACTACTCAGCTAAGACGCGTTATCGCCAAGCTGATTCAGCTTGTGTGTTGAACGTAGGCGATGCACCTTTGAATTTCAGTTTGAGTTTTTTTGAAGCGCAATGGGCAGTAACACCAGGGCAATCTGCTGTTTTATACGACGGTGATATTTGTTTGGGCGGCGGAATTATCTCCGCCTAATCCCAGTGAGTAATTAAAAACGGATTTACACCGCTGGCGGTTCAGATTCAGCAAAAGAAGGTCGCTGTAATAACTTTTGGTAGAGGCGATCTAAGTTTGGATATTGTGCTTGCCATTTCACATCTGGAAAGCGCAGCAATAACCATCCAAGTGCACAACCTGTTGCAATATCAGCAAGAGTGATTTGGTTGCCGTGACACCAGGCATTCTCACCTAAGACCTCAGACATTTGACGCAGAGAAGTTTGAATCTTGCCCATTTGGCGATCGACCCAAGCTGAACTCTGTTGTTCGGCTGAGCGCCAAGTACGCTCGAGACGGGCCAAAATACCAGCATCCATGATTCCATCGGCTAGAGCCTCCCAGGTTTTCACGCTTGCACGCTCTCGGTTATCAGCCGGAATGAGCTTGCTCACAGGACTTAGGGCATCAGCGTATTCAGCGATGACGCGAGAGTCATAGATAGCCTCGCCGTCGTCTAGAATGAGGCAGGGAACCTTGCCTAGGGGGTTAGAAATGGCTATTTTGGTGTCTGCCGCCCAAACGTTCTCTAATTCAAGGTCAACATCGACCTTTTTCTCTGAAAAAACGATGCGTACTTTACGTACATAGGGGCTGGTAAGGGATCCGATTATTTTCATAGGGCACAGTATAGCCATCCTGATGGGGGCGTGCTTGAGTCTGGAACACATTAAAATGAGTTTTTATTGACTTATTCAATGCAAAGGCCATATTCGTGAGTCAGCCGCTTTCTACCCTCAATGCCCTTTCCCCCTTGGATGGCCGTTATGCCAGCAAGCTTGATGCTCTTCGTCCTTGGCTTTCAGAAGCAGCTTTTATGCGCCAGCGGGTGTTTGTGGAAATTCATTGGTTGTTAGCGTTGGCAGCTGCTGGTCTTCCTGATGTACCAAAAATTAATTCAGCTGATGAAGCTTTCTTACTTTCACTGCCACAAAATTTCTCTGATGCAGATGCCCAGCGCATCAAAGACATCGAAGCCGTCACTAATCATGATGTCAAAGCGGTTGAGTATTTCTTAAAAGAAAAAGTAGCAGGGCGTCCTGATCTCTTAAAGGCTAGCGAGTTCATTCACTTTGCTTGTACCTCTGAAGATATTAATAATACTTCGCATGGTTTGATGTTGCGCGGTGCACGTGATGAAGTGCTCTTACCGCAACTGCGAAAAGTACTTTCTGTTTTAACTGAGCTTGCGCTTGAAAATGCTAAGGTACCGATGCTATCGCGTACACATGGTCAGCCTGCTTCACCAAGTACGCTTGGTAAAGAAATTGCCAATATCGCAAAACGTTTAGAGCGTGCAATTGATTCGATTGCTGCTGTTCCTTTGTTGGGCAAGATGAATGGTGCAGTAGGCAATTACAATGCGCATTTATCTGCATACCCAGATTTTGATTGGGAACATTTTTCCAAGAATGTGGTTGAGAAGCGCCTTGGTTTAACTTTCAACCCGTACACCATTCAGATTGAGCCGCACGACGGCATGGCGCAGTTGTTTGATGCGATTGCCCGTGCCAACACTATCCTATTGGATATGGATCGAGATTTCTGGGCTTATATTTCTGTGGGCTATTTTAAGCAGCGCACTAAGGCTGGTGAGATTGGTTCATCGACCATGCCACATAAAGTGAACCCGATTGATTTTGAAAACTCCGAGGGTAACTTAGGGGTTGCTAATGCCTTGCTGCGCCACCTTGCAGAAAAGCTACCAATCTCTCGTTGGCAGCGTGACCTTACTGACTCAACAGTTCTGCGTAATTTAGGCCCAGCATTTGGCCATAGCGTACTGGCTTACGACAGTGCATTAAGAGGCCTTGGTAAGTTAGAAGTAAATTATGCTGCGATTGCTGCGGATTTAGATTCCTGCTGGGAAGTATTGGCTGAGCCAGTACAAACCGTCATGCGTCGCTACGGCATTGAGAATCCATACGAGCAGTTAAAAGAGTTGACTCGTGGCAAAGGAATTAATCAGGCGGATTTGCAAAACTTCATCCGTGGCTTAAAGATTCCAGAAGATGCCAAATCACGTTTACTTGAAATGACACCCTCTTCGTACTTAGGCAAGGCGGTTGAATTGACCGAACGTCTCAAAAAGTGAGCGTACACTCCAATTCAGAATACGGGGCACGCCCCCTAGTCTGGTTTGCTGTTTATCAATTACTGTGGCATCTCTTATTGCCATTGGCTTTTGTACGCCTAGCATGGCGCTCCCGCCATTCTTTTGCATATCTGCACCGCATCCCAGAGCGCCTCGGTTTTGGATATGGCAAAGCGATTACTCAAGGATCTGTTTGGATTCATGCAGTATCAGTTGGTGAGACGCGCGCCGCCCAGCCATTAATTGAAGCTTATCTTGCGCGGGGCGAAACTATTTTGCTAACGCATATGACTTTGAATGGCCGTCGTACAGGCAAACAATTATTCGCAAAGCAAATTGCTTCTGGCCAGATGCGTCAAGTTTACTTACCTTATGACTTGTGTTGGTCAGTTGAACATTTTTTGAACTCTTTCAAACCTCAGCTTGGTCTCTTTATGGAAACTGAAGCATGGCCAACGGTTGTCTTCCGTTGTGCAGAAATTAGCCTACCGTTGTTCTTGGTGAATGCTCGTCTCTCAGAAAGAAGTGCGCGCCGTGTAAGCCGCTTTGGTAAAGCAGGTTGCTCATTATTTCAGGCCTTTGCAGGTATCTTGGCGCAAACGGATTTTGATGCACAGCGTTACCGCAGTCTTGGCGTTAAAAATATCAGCATCGTTGGTAATCTCAAGTTTGATGTAGCTCTCGATGAGCAGTTAGTGCATCAAGGCAGGCTATGGCAACAGGAGTTACATGCTAATCAGCGCTTGATGGTTTGCGCAGCCAGCACGCGTGATGGTGAAGAGACCATCATTCTGAAAGCCTGGAAAGATTTGCTGCTGAGCCATTCTTTTGAGACTACTCCATTACTCTGCTTAGTGCCTCGCCACCCTGAGCGATTTACCGAAGTTGCTGATGCCATCCATTCGGCTGGTTTGAAGTTTCGTCGTCGCAGTGAGTGGCTCGGAACTCCAAGCGATTGCCATGGCTTGGATGTTGTTTTGGGTGACTCCATGGGTGAAATGCCAATGTATTACAGTGCTGCTGATTTAGTGGTAATGGGCGGTAGCCTCTTGCCATTTGGCGGTCAAAACTTGATAGAGGCTTGTGCAGCTGGCTGCCCAGTTTTGTTGGGCGCTCACACCTATAACTTTCAGCAAGCTTCCCTAGATGCAATCCAAGCCGGCGCCGCTGAGCGTATCGAAGGCGATCTATCGCTGGGTGATTCAGTCGCTTTGATGGAGGCCCTGAAGGTTTTGCTTTTGAATACTGCTAAGCTTGGCAAGATGAGTGATGCAGCAAAAACTTACTCAATTGAACATCAAGGCGCAACGGGGCGAATATTGGCTGCCCTTGATCAAAAAATATTTTCTTTGCCTTAAGTCAGACTAACTTAAACCCGTGCCCCAAAATTAGGATCATCATTACGGGCATTGTCATCCGGCTTTTTGTCGCCCTTCGCTAAATCTTCGCGTGTTACTCCAAGCCACATCGCTAAGGCTGCGGCAACGAATACCGAAGAGTAGATGCCGAACAAAATACCGATAGTCAGCGCCAGAGCAAAGTAGAACAGGGTTGGACCACCAAAGATGAGCATCGCCAGCACCATCATTTCAGTACTACCGTGAGTAATCACGGTACGACTGATTGTGCTGGTAATTGCATTGTCAATAATCTCGCGGGTATCCATCTTGCGATATTTGCGGAAGTTTTCACGAATACGGTCAAAGATCACGACAGATTCATTGACGGAGTAACCCAAAACGGCAAGCACTGCTGCCAAGACAGAGAGAGAGAACTCCCATTGGAAGAAAGCGAAGAAACCCAGGATGATTACGATGTCGTGCAAGTTTGCGATGATTCCAGCTAGAGCAAACTTCCACTCAAAGCGGAAGGAGAGGTAGATCACAATACCGATAATCACAAAGATTAAGGCCTTCAAACCATCTAATGCCAGTTCTTCTCCCACTTGAGGGCCAACGAACTCTACGCGTTGAAGTTTAGCGCCGCTACTGGCAGACTCAAGCACTTGCATTACCGCTGCACTTTGGTCTGCAGAAGAAATGAGTTTGCCTTCAGTATCTTTTTGTAAAGGCAGGCGAATCATGATGTCACGTGAGCTACCAAAATTCTGTATTTGGGTATCTGTGTAACCTAGCTTTTCAACCTTGGCACGAATAGAGTCTAGTGGAGCAGTTTGAGGGTAGCTCACCTCCATGACGGTGCCACCAGTAAATTCAATCGAGAGATGAAGCCCGTTCTGCCACAAGAAGAAGACAGCTGCTAAAAAAGTAATTAAAGAAATCGCATTGAGCACCAATGCATGGCGCATGAAGGGGATGTCTTTTTTAATCCGGAAAAATTCCATGGCTTATTTCTCCTGTGGGCGCCAAACTTGGCCAATAGCAAGTTTTTGAACCTTCTTGTGTCTGCCATACCAGAGATTAACAAGACCGCGTGAGAAAAAGACGGCTGAGAACATGGAAGTCAAAATACCTAAGCAGTGAACTACCGCAAAGCCTTTAATGGGGCCAGAGCCAAACGCTAAGAGAGCTAGACCAGCAATTAAAGTAGTCACGTTGGAATCCAAAATAGTTGCCCAGGCTTTATCAAAGCCAACTGCAATGGCAGTTTGTGGCGCAGCTCCATTGCGTAGCTCCTCGCGAATACGTTCATTAATTAATACGTTTGAGTCAATCGCCATACCGAGTGCTAAGGCCATCGCAGCGATGCCCGGCAAAGTGAGGGTAGCTTGTAACATCGACAGCACGGAAATCAGTAGGAGCAAGTTCACTGCTAACGCAATGACTGAGAACGTGCCAAACAGTAAGTAGTAAGCCATCATAAAAATGGCAATTGCGCCAAAGCCGATCAAGAGGGATTTAAATCCCTTTTCAATATTCTCTGCGCCTAAGCTTGGCCCGATAGTACGCTCTTCAATGATCTCCATTGGCGCAGCTAAGGAGCCGGCACGAAGTAAGAGCGCCAGGTCATTAGCGCTAGCGGTAGTGGGCTGACCTGTGATCTGGAACTTGGATCCAAATTCTCCTTGAATGGTAGCAATGGTGAGAACTTCGCCTTTCCCTTTTTCAAAGAGAATCATGCCCATTGGCTTGCCCAAGTTTTCGCGAGTGACTTCTTGCATCACGCGGCCACCAGCTGTATCAAGAGAAATGTTTACGGCAGGACGTTGATTTTGATCAAAGCCAGCACTCGCGTCAGTAATACGATCGCCACTGAAAATAACAGACTTCTTAAAGACGCCTAAGCGGTTTTCTCCAAAGCGGAAGGTGTCTGTGCCTGGAGGCGGTGTTTCACCGATGCCGATGGTAGAGACCGATGGGTCTGCTAAGCGGGACTCTAAGGTTGCCGTACGACCAATAATGTCTTTAGCACGGGCAGTATCTTGAACACCTGGCAGCTGCACCACGATGCGCTCAGCACCCTGTTGTTGAATAACGGGTTCTTTAACAGCCAACTCATTCACGCGCTTATTTAAGGTGATGATGTTTTGTTTAACTGCGCTGTCTTGAATTTCTTTTAATGCCGTTGGCTTAAATTCTCCAACTAACTTTGGTGACAGGCCGGTAGGTTTTACTTGCCAAATGAGATCGGGTTGAGTGGATAGTAAAACCGTACGAGCGGTATCAGCATCAGTAGTGCTGCCAAAATTAATAGTGATGCTATCGGCACCACGCTCAATACCCTGATGACGAATATTTTTATCTCGTAATTGACTCCGAATATCGGTTGCTAAAGAAGTTACCTTCTTTTGTACTGCACCTTTCATGTCTACCTGCAGAAGGAAATAAACGCCACCTCGTAAGTCAAGACCCAAAGGCATTGGTAGAGCATTGATCGCACTTAACCAGCCTGGTGTATTGGATAAGAGATTTAGTGCAACTGTGAAATTGGGATCATTTTGATCAAGATTGATTTTCTGCTGAAGGAGATCGCGGGCGCGGAGTTGGATATCTGTATTGTTAAAGCGAATTTTGATAGAGCCTACATTGGTAGCATTCTCAAAGAAAATCCCAGTATTACTGATATCAGCATCAGACAAAATCTTTTCAACGCGGGCTTGTGTCGCCAAGTCAACCTTGATGGTTGGTTTGGCGGACGAGATCTGAACCGCTGGAGCCTCACCATAGAAATTGGGTAGTGAATATAGCCCGCCGATCATTAAGGCAACGGCGATGACTAGATGTTTCCAGAGAGGGTAGCGATTCATATCGAGATACTTTTAAACAAGCGTATTAAGCAGACTTTAATGTGCCTTTTGGCAATACAGTGGTGATAGCACCTTTTTGTAATTGCACTTCAGTGCCTGCTGAAATTTCAACAGTAATCACCACATCTTTCATTGCAGTCACTTTGCCCATGATGCCGCCAACTGTCAGTACTTCATCGCCAACTGCTAAAGCTTCAAGCATGGCTTTAGTTTCTTTTTGACGCTTCATTTGTGGACGAATCATGATGAAATACAAAACTGCAAACATCAAAACTAATGGTAGGAAGCTCATCAAGCCACCGGAATCTGGGCCCGCAGCCGGAGCTTGGGCAAAAGCGTTACTAATCCACATATAAAACCTCCCTTAAAGACTATTTAGAAACTGCTTCACTTTTAGACTTTTAAGTAAAGCCGTAAACTCGCAATTCTAAACTGTGTGGGGCTTTGGAGGTGATTTGGAGGGGTTTAGGCCTCCGTAGGGTTATTAATCCTGCCCGGGCTCAACACCACGCTGGCGATTCTGGTGAAATTCCTCACGATAGGCGCTAAAGCGGTCTTTACTCAGGGCCTCTCTCACTTCAGTCATGAGCTGGAGGTAGTAAGACAGGTTGTGGATCGTGTTGAGCTGGGATCCGAGGATCTCATTCGCCTTTTGGAGGTGATTTAAGTAGGACCTAGTGAAATTTTGGCAGGTATAGCAGGCACAGGTAGGGTCTAGCGGCCGATCATCGTCTTTGTACCCGGAATTGCGCAATTTGAGGTCACCAAAGCGGGTGAACAGCCATCCATTGCGAGCATTACGGGTAGGCATCACACAATCAAACATATCAATGCCCAGGCTGACGCCCAAAATCAGATCCTCAGGGGTGCCCACTCCCATGAGGTAGTGCGGCATATGCTCAGGTAGTTTGGGCGCCGTGAAATTCAAAATACGTTCAAACTCTGGTTTGGGCTCGCCAACCGATAGGCCGCCGATGGCAATCCCATCAAAGCCTTGTTGGCTGACCGCATCTAAAGAGAATTCTCTAAGATTCTCAAACATGCCACCCTGAACGATGCCAAATAGACCGTTGCCAGTGTTAAGTTCCCGAAAGCGTTTGAGTGAGCGATCACCCCAACGAAGTGACATTTCAAGTGATGCGCGAACCGTTTTTTCTGAGATGGGCTGACCTTTGATTTCATAAGGAGTGCATTCATCAAACTGCATGGCGATATCGCTGTTCAGTACCGCCTGAATTTCCATAGATACTTCTGGTGACATAAAAAGTTTGTCACCATTAATCGGTGATGCAAAAGTCACACCTTCCTCAGAGATTTTGCGAAGCGCTCCCAAACTAAATACCTGAAAGCCACCAGAGTCAGTCAGTATTGGTTTGTCCCAAGCCATGAAGCGATGCAGTCCACCATGTTTTTTGATCACATCTAAACCTGGGCGCAACCAAAGATGAAAAGTGTTACCTAAAATAATCTGTGCTTTTGCTTCATTGAGGTCGCGTGGCGTCATTGCCTTCACAGTGCCGTAAGTTCCGACTGGCATAAAGATTGGCGTTTGTACACTGCCGTGCGGAAGATCAAGTTGACCAAGGCGAGCAGGACTTTGCGAGTCGCGCGCCAAAATATTAAAGTGAACAGGTTTGGTCATGAATTTGTGTTCTCAAGTCGGCTTAGAAACATCGCATCTCCGTAACTAAAGAAACGATACTTTTGATCAATGGCATGCTGGTAAGCAGCACGAATATTACTCATGCCTGCAAAGGCGCTCACCAACATTAATAGGGTAGATTTTGGCAGATGAAAGTTTGTCAACAAACAATCCACTGTTTTGAACTCAAAGCCTGGGGTGATAAAGAGGTTGGTCTCACCGCTGCTTTTCTGGTTCAGGGCCTGGCTCTCCAGAGCCCTCAGGCTGGTGGTGCCGACGGCGATAATTCGCCCACCTTGTTGTTTGGTTTTCTCAATCGCTTG
>Ga0209400_1002216_pt1 | contig 14907 bp, 12 predicted proteins | sample M_130807_EF_Meta_FD_187313 | JGI IMG/M metagenome (GOLD analysis project Ga0209400, IMG submission 187313) | Freshwater microbial communities from Lake Montjoie, Canada to study carbon cycling - M_130807_EF_MetaG (SPAdes) (version 2) | ecosystem: Environmental > Aquatic > Freshwater > Lake... | reverse complement strand
TCCTTAATTACTTTAGCCCCTAATTTACTGGCTAATAGATCAGCACCAGATAACATGTTGGCATCACTTGGATCTTCATCACTTCTTGCCATTGTTGTGGTCGCAACTGATGTATCAACCGTTGCCACAATCTTTCTACGCACGCCCGTTACCTCTTCAAAGGCATCGGATAAAATCACATAACTTTCTGACCTGATAAATGAATCTCTAGCACCGGCATTAACGATTCCAATTGTGATGTTCTCATCATCTAAGGAAATTATCTGTGCGCTGGTAGCAAGCAGTGACCAGGTTAATCTACGCTTTCTTTTTACTTTATCAATTACTTCAGGCCACATCCGCCGAAGGGCGGTGATATCAATACTGCCGCTAGCTTTAATAGTTGATGGTTTTGCTACTACTGGCTTAGTTACTTCAACCGCTGCTGCTTCACTTTTTTCTTCAAACTTTTGCGCGCTCTTTGTTCCAGCTGGCGCACCTTTAACTTCAGCAATTGATGCGGCAAGTGCTGGAGTAGTTGATGTGCCAGAACTAGCGTTCCGCTCTAGTTTTTCAACTCTGGCAGCAAGGGCTTTGTCATCACCGGAGGGAATCATCATCTGCCCGCAAACTAATTCCAAGATCAATCTTGGTGGTGTGGCACCACGCATTTGAGTTAAACCATTTGCAAGTAGATCTGCTGATCTAATTAAGTTTGCGATGCCAATAAGTTTTGCTTGAGTACGAATTCGATCTAATTGATCAACTGCTAGATCCTTTAACACCTGCGAGTTGTTGTCATCAACTGCACCCACAATTATTAAATCCCGAAGCCGCTCTAATAAATCTTGCGCGAACCGCTTTGGATCTTGCCCAGCTTCAATCATGCGATCAATCGTTTTAAATAATGATGCACCATCATGAGCAGCTAATGCATCTACTGCTTCATCAAGGAGTGCGCCATCGGTATAGCCAAGGAGTGCAACAGCAATTTCATAGGTAACACCAGCATCACTAGCCCCTGCTAGTAATTGACCAAGAACAGAGAGTGCGTCACGAACTGATCCACCTGAGGCTCTAACAACTAATGGAATAACACCCTTTGCCACTTTAATTCCTTCAGCATCACAGATTTTTTCTAGATGTGAGGTGAGAATTGCAGGGGGAACTAATCTAAATGGATAGTGGTGAGTTCTAGATCTAATTGTTGAGATTAATTTATCTGGTTCAGTTGTGGCAAAAATAAAAACAACATGGGCAGGTGGTTCTTCTACTACTTTAAGTAAGGCATTGGCAGCTCCGGGCCCCAATTGGTGGGCCTCATCAATAATATAAATCTTGTAACGAGATTGCACTGGTGCAAAAAATGCTTTATCCCGTAGATCTCTGGCATCATCTACTAAGCCATGTGTTGCAGCATCTAACTCAATCACATCCAGTGAGCCAGGACCATTTGCAACTAAATCCTTACATGATTGGCAGATGCCACATGGAGTAGGTGTTGGCCCCTTTTCGCAGTTAAGTGAGCGCGCCATAATTCTTGCACTAGATGTCTTACCGCATCCCCTTGGCCCACTAAACAAATACGCATGGTGAATTTTTCCAGACTCAAGTGCGTTACTTAATGGAGTTGTTACATGCTCTTGACCAATTACATCAGCAAAGATTGATGGGCGATACTTACGATACAAAGCTAATGACATCTATCGCCCTCCTTTGCTTAATTAAAAATAAAATTTAGGATCCCCCGTACACCCACTAGAGCGTACCTACCCTTGCTGCATTCCTGCCCTGGGGGAGTTCGGCACGTTAATGCCGTACGGGGGATCTAACAGTAAATCTTAGTCATTAAAACTTATACTGATAAGCCTTGATTTAATATTGTAGGATTTGGATGTGGCTAGGAGCACACGCTTGGAATACTTATAGGGCACCCTTGCGGGGTTAAAATCCCAAATTCGCCTCGTAGTTCTCTTATTACATTAATTTGTAATAAGCAATAATTTGCTTAAATAACTCCAAGTCTGCGCAATAAATTCATATTGCTCAGGATTTAGCGAGGAACCAAGAGTGGTTTGTCTCTAACCAACTAGTACTTAATAGTCCGCTTGATGCGAACTCTACATTCTTTCTAATTAAGTCAACCTCTTTGTCCAATTCAGAATTTCTAGAATGTAAATTATTAAATACAATATCTACCATCTCTTTAACTCCTTTCAAAATATCTTCATCAGAGTTAGACTCAAATGAGATTTTTTTCTCACTAAGATTCTTTGGGCTAAAATTTGCAAAGCCTATTGGAGAATTTATTAATTCAAAAAATGATAACAAGTTTTTATCTATAAAAGTCTTTTTCGGGATAAATAAAGTCTCTCCAGAATAATATAATGACTCAAGTCCAATGCATGTCATATTCGTAACCAGCATAGGTACTTTAAAAAGTGGAGGTATGACTTTGGGTCCAGAAAGCGTTCCAATAAAAAACTTTGCGGCTGCCAAGGCGTAAAGGTGAAGGTGAGAACTCGTGGGTAAATTTTGAGTTAAATCTATTAACCCAAACTTACTTGGTAGGCGCTGCATTGAAGAATCGCCTATCCTTATTACTTTACCGCCTAAACTAATTATATAATCTATAGATTTTGTATAATTATCTATCGATTGATAATTGTGTTCGTTTCGATTCCCGGCATCGCGTACATGCAGAGTAACGAACCAATCACTTTCTTTTAAACCATATTTTTTTAGCTCAAAAACTGAATTGGTAATATAATCTGAATCTAATTTAAGTATAGGTTCATTAGAAATAATAGAATCTGCGGTAAAAACTTTTTCAATTAGTTGATGCAAATCCAAAAATCCATCAATAGTCTTAATAAGTTGCATTCTTTCAAAAATGTGCCACTGGCCAGGTGGTTCATCTGAATTATGTATATTTGAAAAACTCAGTAGATTAATTTTTTCTTTAATACTCAAAAAAAATGGTTTGTTTAAATCTTTCTTAGAAACTTGCATATAACGCTGACCAGGTGGTACCAGCCCTAATTTTTGAGCCGCTATATGAACTCCGATATGACCATTATGACCTATTGCTCCTGAAAAAGTCTTGGAAAGAATTGGTGGAAAGTACCCTGTTTCAGTTACTCCATTCATAGCATATATTTCTTGCATAACTTCTTTTCTAATTCTTATACTTTTTTTGTACTCCCCTCTATTAAATACTGAATAGCTTTCGTTCCAAGTTCGATCAAGTTTAAAAAAATTCTCATTAGGCGTTGGGATTAGTCCTAATCCTAAAATATAATTGCCATAAAAAGGTTCCGGTTTTCTTAAATTTTTATATTTAATAAAATTTACAAATCGAACTGTGCTTGTTAAAAAAAAATGTAAAGCTTGGCTTTTGAGCCGAAAACAAAATTGATTCATTTTTTTAAAAATAATCATTTGTATATTATACAGTTACCTAGTTTATTAATATTCTTTGTATTAACTATTAAGCTATAAAATTGTTAATACTCAACATTTTGCATTATCTTGAATCAAAACTAAAGAAATACGGATGCCTTGCACGCCTGTAGAACGTATTACCTTTGCTGCGTCCTTGCCCCTCTGGGGGGATCAGGGCATTAATGCTGCACGAGAGATCCAATGGTAAATCTTAGTCATCACCGCCGTTATTATTAATCCTTGAAGAAATACTGGAGGATTCGCATAGCGGCCGAGTGCGCACGCTTGGAAAGCGTGTGTAGGGCAACCTACCGAGGGTTCAAATCCCTCATCCTCCGCTATATTTAATTTTACGATAAGAACCCATAAACACTTATTTGGCACTGTTTGATTATATTTAGCTAACTAAACATTGAAAGGAATTTATGCGTAATAAATTAGATTTAATTCAAGTTCTCCACAGGTCGTCCGCAAGAAACTATGTTGAAAGAATGGTCAATGACAAGATCGGGTGCATGGAAATTGCGCGGAAATTTGATTTTGATTATTGGGACGGTGATAGAAAATATGGTTTTGGTGGTTATAAATATCAACCAGGGCGTTGGAAGAAGATGGCTGAAGATTTAATAAATATTTATGACTTAAGCAATGAATCAAAAATTCTTGATGTTGGATGCGGTAAATCATTTTTACTTTACGAAATTCAATTAATACTACAAGACATTCAAATTACTGGAATAGATATATCAAAATATGCATTAGACAACTGCCATGAAAATTTTAAAGGTAAACTAATTTACCACGATGCAAGGACTAGGCTGCCATTTAATGATTTAGAATTTGATTTGGTTATTACTATTAATACTCTCCACAATTTTTATCTACCAGAGTTAGTTTTTTCATTGAGTGAAATACAAAGAGTTGCAAAACAAAAATATCTAGTAGTTGAAGCATACCGAAACCTTACGGAATTTTTCAATGTACAGTGTTGGGCGTTAACTGCACCCACGCTAATTACACCTAATGAATGGGAATGGTTGTTTGAAGTCTCAGGCTATAGTGGTGACTATGAATTTATTCATTTTGAATAGATATATCGGGAAAATTCGATGAAGACTCAAGCAGCAATTTTAGCCACAAGTAAACAGGAATTAATAGTCGACGAAATTGAAATAAATAATCCGCTAAAAGAAGGTCAAGTTTTAGTAAAAATTGAAAAGTCTGGTATTTGTGGCGCACAAATAAATGAAATTGATGCCGTTAAAGGTGTTGATAAATTCTTGCCTCACTTGCTTGGTCATGAAGGGGTTGGTACTGTGCTGGAGATCGGCAAAAATGTTAACTATATAAAAGTTGGTGACCGGGTTATCATGCACTGGAGGCCAGGAAATGGAATTCAGTCTGAAACATATAGATACTCTTGGAGAAATAAGGATTTAAATTCTGGATTGATTACATCTTTTAGTCAGTATAGTGTTGTTTCTGAAAATCGTTTAACCCCTATTTCTAAGACTGTGAATTCTGTGCACCTTCCTTTGCTCGGCTGTGGCCTTACAACTGTATTTGGGAGTTTAGAAAATGAAGCATCTATTAAACTTGGTGATTCTGTATTAATTTTAGGAGTAGGTGCGGTTGGATCACTTTCAATTATTGCATCAAAATTAAAAGGCGCTGGTGAAATAGTAACGATTGATAAAAATCAAGACAAATCTGATCTTGCTAAATCTTGCGGGGCAGATAGTTTTTACGCGATAAGCAGTTTAAATAGTGAAGACATTATTAAAGAAATAACAAATGGAAATAAACTATTTGATTTAGTTATTGATACTACTGGTGATTCATCCTTAATGAGTAAATCATATGAAATGCTTTCAAAAACAGGCACATTATTAATAATCGGGGTTATGCCATACGATCAAAAAATAAGTATCAATACCTTAGGTCTTAATATGGGGAAAAAAATTATAGGTACGCAAGGTGGTAAGTCTCTTCCGCAAATCGATGTGCCGAAATTAGTAAAATCTATAGAGAGAGAAATCATCCCTTTAGAGGGCCTTTTTTATAAAGAAAGGAAACTTTCTGAAATAAACTTGTCAATTCAAGAAATCCGAGATGGAGTACCGTTTAAGCAATATATCAAACCGTAGTAAAGTATCGGCTGAATTCTCTAAGGGTAAGCAGAATTGTATCATTTTTGCTCTAATTTAAAAATAAATTTTATTTCTTCTAACTTTAGCACTCTAAATTGAAGTAGCACGTTCTACACCTGCGTAAAATAGGGGCGTGTCAGCTAAAAATAAAATTAGTGCAATATTTCTAGATGCCGATGGCGTGCTCTGGGATGATATTGGTCCTGGAGGAATATTAAGTGGAAAAAAACATGCAGTTCGAAATTTAAAGCTTCTGCCTTCGGTTCGAAAAACCAAATGTTATAAAATTGTTGTCTCTAACCAAACATTTGCGGCTAGAAGGAAAATAAATTATCTAAGATTTAAATTTTTCACTAATGCTTTATTTAATAGTTTGATAAAATTGAACCTAATTGATGATTTTGCTATCTGCTACCACCACCCCAGCGCAGATCACTTTTTTCTTAGAAAAAAGTGTGAATGTAGAAAGCCTTTGCCTGGTTTAATAAATTCAATGCTAAGAAAATATAGTATCGCTCCGCAAGAATCTTTTTTAATCGGTGATAGAATTACTGATATACAATCTGGAGAAGCAGCTGGTATTAAGCATCTTTATCTAATAATTAACCCCAAAATGCTAGAAATAAATGAGAATTCTAGTAGCCAAGATTTACAAAATATTTTTATTCCATTGAAAGATCTAAATGAATTTTCATTAGCCTGGAAAATAATAGATGAAAATTGATTCTGTGTTAATTCTTGCAGCAGGAAGGGGAACTCGCCTAAAACAATATACAGATAATTTACCTAAGAGCTTACTACCTCTAGGAGACACAAATATTCTACGAAATCTCATAGCGCAATCTCAAAAGTATTTTGCTGGGGCAAAAATTTATGTGAATGCCTCATATTTAGCTGAAAAAATTATAAATGAAATTACTAACTTTCCGATAAATACACGTCCATTTATAATTTGGGAGCGAAATCCTCTCGGCCCTGCATTTACCGTTACTCATCACTGCAACGAATCTGGCGGTAATGTTCTAGTTCTTCATGGGGATAACTATTTTTCTGATTTAACTTATTCTAAATTCGCAAATTCCATTAATCAAAAAATACAAGATGTCTCGATTTTACTTTGCCATAAACGATATTTAGATTGTGCCCGTTCAATAATAAGTGAAGAGAAGGGTATAGTTAAATCAATTTCAGAAATAGTTGTCTCAGATCTACCAAAAAATAGTAATGATAGTAACCATAGAGAATTAGTTTGGAGTAGTTCTGGCGTACTGGTCATTAAGAGTAATTCCCTTTTGAATTTTATTCCGGATAAGGGAGAAGGTTTATCGCCAAACGTTATTAATCACATAGCCCGCAATGAAGATATTCACTTAGAAAAATGCACAGAAGCTCGAATTTCAATTGATAGTGAAAAATCATACTTCGAAGCTATTGAGATTCATAAAACAAGTCAGAAATTATTTAATCGTCCCTTTTGACATTAACAATTTCATTTGCTTGATATTATAATAAGATTCCGAATTTAAATTTAAGTACTCACCAGAATAAAATGCTTCTTTAAGTTCAATAATTGCATCTTCTACTGAATATTTGGGGATGAATCCGACTTCTGATTTAATTTTTTCCCCTGAAACTCTGTAAGAACGCTGGTCAAGTACTGGAAATATTTTTATTTCACATCTTTCTTTCATGAGTGACTGTACCTTTTCCGCTATTCCTAATACAGTTAAATTCTCTCCAGCAACATTATATATTTTCCGATTAATTATTGTAGGGTTAGTCTCGAGTAATAACTTGTATGCAGAATTCATATCCTTTATATGTAAATTCGGTCTAAATTGATCTCCGCCGTCAACATTAATTACAGAATTTGTTAGTGCGCTTATAGTTAAAATATTAACTACCAAGTCAAATCTTTGTCGACGTGAGTAACCACACACGGTAGATGGACGAACAATTGTTAAACAAATTTTACTTAATATACTTTTTAGAGCAACATTTTCACATAGAACTTTATATTTTGAATAATCCGTCAATGGCTCACAATTCAAGTCTTCCGTAACATTTTCCTCTTCTTTAACTCCATATACAGATGAGGAAGAAGCATAAATAAATCTTTTAACAGAACTTTTATTAATTTCTTCCGTAAACATTGTGAAAGCATCGAAATTTATACTTTTAGCAAGACTAGGATTCAGTTCATAGCTTGGATCATTTGAAACACAAGCAAGATGTATGCATGCATCCATTCCGTTAAGTGCGTGCCTTACAACCTCTTTATCTCTAATGTCTCCCTCGATGTATTCGATACTTTTAACAAAATTGCCGTTGATTTTTTCCCATTTGCCAGCTGGATACCAAAATGTATCTAATACACGAACTTGATAATTTGACTCAGCAAGTAATCTTTGTAACTCAGCGCCGACATATCCACCGCCGCCAACCAATAATACTTTTCTGGTTTCAATCATAATGTTTTTACCCTATGAAATATTCTATCTGACTCAAATTGTAAATCATTTGAAGTAACTGTTTTTTCGTTTCCCATAACCCCAACCAACAACGATCCTGCTATGTTACCAAAAAAAGTTGCGATTTCTATAGGTACATTATTCATTCGCAGGCTAGACACAACCGCCAGTAATGCATCGCCCGCTCCAGTTCTATCAATAATTGTTGGTGCAAATGTGGGTGAAGTAATCACCCCCTCAAGTTTGCTCCACGATATAATTCCAGCTGAACCGTTCGTTACATATAGCTCTTTGCAATTTAATTTTTTACCTAAATCTGTGACTATCTTTTCCAGGTTTGAAATATTATTTCGCATTTCAATCCGGACTTCAGAACCATTAAGGAAAACTGTATCAATATTCATATAATTAGATATCGGATTGAATCCTCTATTGCCAGCATTCGATTGAGTATTAACCGATACTGGCACACCAAAGTTTAAATAATCTTTAGTATTTTCATGATCAAAAAAATTATGACCATAATCCATAACAACTAAATGGTTAAAATTTATTTTATTATCGCGCACAGCTGTTTTCATTTCTGTTGGAGTTGTTAGATAATCAGTACTGCTTGGTAATTCGTAACTTTCAAACACCCTTGTATTTGACGACCTATCAACATATCTAGTTTTTTTAATTGATTTATCTGAAATCAAATTAATAACATTTAATTTTTTATTTGATTTGAGCTCAGCAATAATAAAATCATCATCTGATGAAGCCCACTTTGTAATTACATTTGTGAAAACACCTAGTTCATTGAAGTGCCTAGCAACTGCAAGAACTCCGCCAAGGTGAACATGATTTGATCTTTTCTCAAAAGCTAAAATTGGATCTTTAGTTACTTTTCCAAGCGCTTCGCAGTAGATGTACTCGTCAATTATCGTTTCACCTAATATTAAAACACTAGAATCTTCCAAGAGTTTTAAACATTCATGAAATATGCCTTCTCCAAACTTATCTATTTGTTTTTTAATCCATCGTACTGTGTCAGCTGGAATAAAACTACTTAGATTTTTTTGTCTTTCTAAATATCCAATTCTTGCGTATGTTGAATTAATTATATGCCAACTGTATTTACTCGTACTACTATTAATCCTGTTAGCAACATATAATTTTAGATCTGCTTGATTGCCAATTGTCACAATTAATAGATTTTCATCTAATTTGAAGTTATCGAATGTACTTAGCCCTTCTATATTTTTTTGATTAAAATCTGCTCTTTTATCCTCCAAGCGCTTTTTGATTTCTTTAATTCCTAAAATAGATTCGGCTGATTTTCCGCAAATGCTAAATGTTTCGGATACCGCATCAATGATTTGTAGCGCTTCAAAAGTGTCCAATTGAATTTCTTGTGTTTGATTTTCAACGTAAAGTATTGTTTTAGTAAGTTTCATTTTTCCCTAAATATTGAAACCAAGTACTTGTTGCTCTTAATATATTCTCTTTGTCCCATAAGGGCGCATCATTCCACAAGCTTATTTGTTCTAAAACTTTCTTAACGCCTGTTTCAAACCCTATTTTTGGTTCCCATGCCAGTAAATTTCGGGCTTTTGCAATATCTGCGTGAGTTCTATCAGGCTCCCCAGGACGTTTTGGTATAAATTCGGCAGAGCCTCCAAGTAATTCAACTAAACGATTAATCGACTGCGGATTTTGTGTACCAATATTTATTGCCTCTCCGGTAACGTCACTTTCTCCGGCAAGAACAAAAGCTTTGGCGACATCACTTACGTAAGTAAAATCTCTCACTTGATTCCCATCACCAACTACAGTAAAACGTTTTTGCGCAATTTTTTGCGCTAAAAAAACACCCATCACTGCACCGTAGTTACCTGTAGTGCGTGATCTTGGTCCATAAACATTAAATAATCTTAAACTCAAACCTTTTAAACCATATAAATTTAACCAATGAAAAAAAATTAACTCTCCTAAATATTTACTTAATGCGTAAGGAAATGTTGGCATAATTTTTTCATTTTCCGTTGTTGGGAAATTATTTGTAATACCATAACAAGTTGAAGAAGCAGTATATATGAATCTAGGAACACCGCTATCTCTTGCTGACTCTAAGACGTTAACAGTTCCCTGTGCGTTTGTCGACATGTAATCTATTGGTCTTTCAATTGAAGGGACAATGTCAGCAAGTGCAGCAAGATGAAATACTATTGAACAATCTTTAAATGTATTTTTAGGCAACGGGATTCTAATATCATGATTAACAATTGAAATTTGCTTAGATATATCTCTGATATTATTAAGTGAACCAGTGCAAAAATTATCAATAATTATTACTTCGTAATTCTTGGACAATAAATGATCGACTAAGTGGCTTCCGATAAAGCCTGCACCGCCTGTTACAGCAACTTTCATTTATTTTCCACTAAATTTTTCGATCAACCTATCAATGACATAATGTGTTGCTGTTAAATGTATATTCTCTGCTATACCGTAATTTCTATTCGAATCAGAGAAAAAAATTGGTATTGCTTTTTTAATTTGCATTAATTTACCACCGTCAAATCCAATAAAGCAATATACTTGTTTGTTCGCCTCTAATGAAAACTGAATAGCATTTAAAATATTACTGGAATTTCCCGATGCCGAGAAAGCCACTAGAATATATGTAGAATTTTTGAATGGGGATAACTGCTTTTCAATTACTCCTGAATAATCGTAATCATTAGCCAAAGCTGAGCTCAATGCAATTTGTGAATTTAAACAAAAAGACCTGATCGACTGTCCAGTTCGAATTTCCATTTGCGCTAAGTCTGCTGAGAAATGTTCCGCCGTAGACGCACTACCGCCATTACCGATCGTAAATATTAATGAATTAGGATCTTTTGCCAAATCCCATATAGATATAATTAGATCTTCTAATATGGTGGAATTATCAATTGATGAAATAACATCATTTTGCGATTTTAGATAATCAGAAAAGGTCTGCACTGACTTATTGTATACATAATGGGTTAATTTATTACAAAGTAGCACATATTGCTGATTTATTCTATCTTAAGTCTTCAAACTTAAATAAAATTTGTGTCCGGCGCTTCAACTAATATGGTCCTTGAAAGCTTCTAGTAACAGATGGAATAGTTCTTATTACTGCAATTTCGCGTGACATCATTCTTTGAATTATATCGAGTACAGATTTAGAAGTTGGATAGTGTTGATCTTCTAATGGTTTTGATACGGGCGCCGGGACTCCCAATTGACCCATCCTTACGACAGGTGTTTTCAAATTTAGACTATCTGTTTCAGCCACTATCGCAGCAATTTCAGCTCCAACACCAAAATTAACCCAGCTTGTGTCATAAATTAACAATCTCCCTGTTTTTTTGACAGAATCTAAAATAGTTGACCGATCTATCGGTTGAATTATTCTTAAATCAACTACTTCTACTGATATTCCTAAATTACTTAGCTCCGACGCAATTAAAAGTGACTCATACACACAAACAGATGTAGCTACAATTGTTATGTCTTCACCCTGTCTAACTACTTTTGCTGAATCTAAATCCGTAAACTCCATTCCTTCATCAACTTCGCCTTCAATACTAAAAAGGCTCCGATGTTCAAGAATTACAATTGGATCAAGACACTTCCAGGCCGATAAAAGCATTCCTTTAGCATCTGCTGGATTTGATGGCATTACAACTCTCAATCCAGGAAAATGTGCAAGTATCGATTGAATACTTTGTGAGTGTGTGGCACCTTGTCCCCAGCCTCTTCCAATAATTGCACGGGTTACAATTGGGAGGCTCCCAGCATTGCCATCAAACATATAGTTCCATTTTGCGGATACATTGAGAAGTTGATCTAACGATAGAAGCATAAAATCATTTCGTGCATGGACTATCACTGGTTTAAGACCAACGGTTGCAGATCCAATTGCTATGCCGGTTAAGGCATTTTCCATAGCCGGCGTATCAATCACTCGACTCGAACCAAATTTAATGAATGCTTCATTAGTGGTACCGAAAACTCCAGATGAATAATCCATGCCTATACCCATTAGTACAACGTTTGGATCAGCCTCCATCATAATACATGTTGCCTCAGATATCGCTTGCGCATAAGTTATTTTTCTCATTTTTCTTTGTCTACTTTCGATGATAAAGATTCTCAAAATATGATTCAAGTAAGGGAAATGGTGATTTTTCTGCCTGACTGAATGCATTTTCGATTTCTTTAAATATTTTTGTTTTAATCTGATCAAGATCACTAGCAGTAACACCATAAGTTTGTAATAAAATTTTTCGAATAGAAATTATTGGACACTTAGCAATCCATTTTTGTACTTCTTCTTTGCTGCGATAATTTCTACCTACCTCATAATCAAATTTGGTCCCAACGTGTTCATAAGTTCTGTAAGTGTGACATTCAAGCAAAAATGGACCTTTTCCAGACTTTATATGATTAAGTGCATTTTTAGAATATTTTGCAACTTCTTCCACATTGTTACCATCACAGCTCTCAGCAGTAATTCCAAATGCACGAGCTTTTTCTATAAAATTAGTGTTTGGTGGTACTCGCTTTTCTAAGCTTGACTCTGTGCTATATTGATTATTCTCGCAAACAAAAAATACGGGAAGATTATGTAGCGCGGAAAAATTCAAACTTTCCCACATAGTGCCTTCTTCAAATGCCGCATCTCCAAAAAATACAATGGCTGCTCTAGCTTCTTGTCTAATTTTGAATGCAAAAGCGGCACCAGTTGCAAATGCTACTGCCTGTGTAAGTATCGGTGATGTGCCTAAAAAATTAACGCTTCTGTCCACAAGATGTACTGATCCGCCACGGCCACCCGAACATCCGTCAGCCCTTCCTAGTAATTCAGCAAATAAAGAATAGCTTGACCCGCCGGCCGCTAAAAAATGATTATGGCATCTGTGATGAGAATAAATTACATCATTAGGTTCACGTTCTGTTAAAACTCCAACAGCTACAGCTTCTTGTCCTATTCCGAGATGAGTTGGAGTACGCATATTGCCATTTGGATATTCGAAAACTACTTTTTCTTCAAAAGTTCGAATTTCCAACATTTTTGAATAAAGTTCTAGTGCATGGTCTTTGCTATTCATGCCCCAAATATATCAAATTATTGAGACTAATTTAGCTTTTTTCATTTAATTTGATTATTTACTGAATAGGTGAGCGAATATTATGAGTAAAAATTGAAATAACTTATATTTATTTTAAAACTCTCAATAATATTTAAAAATAGATTCCATGGAATTTTTATGATCGTTTTAAACAATATTTGATAACCTAATATCTAAATGTGATCCAATCCAATATACTTGATCTCTAAAAACTCCTCAATACCCGCAAAGCCGCCTTCTCTTCCTAATCCCGATTGTTTAACGCCACCAAATGGCGCAGCAGGATCTGAGATCACACCTTTATTAATTGCCACCATGCCAGACTCCAAAGCCTCAGCAACTTTAATTGCTCGCTTTAAGTCGGCTGAGTAAACATATGAGATCAAGCCAAACTCAGTTTCATTTGCTAGTTCAATCGCCTCTTCATTAGATGAGGTTATAACAATTGGTGCTACCGGACCAAAAATCTCTTGTTTTAATATTGGGTTATCACTTTTCACAGTTAAAACTGTTGCCGGATAAAAAGCACCTACTCCAGTTGGTGCTTTACCACCAGTTTTAATTTGGGCGCCACTTGATACAGATGCATCTACTAGCTCAGCAATTTTATTGCGCTCTTTAGCTGAAACACTTGCTCCTAATTGAGCACCTACTGAAGTTCCGGCTGCCATCTTAAGAGCAGCCATTGCATTAGATAATTTTGAAGTGAATTCTTCCGCAACCTCTTTAGCAACATAAAAACGATTAGCTGCAGTACATGCTGCGCCACCATTTCTCATCTTGGCAAGCATCGCACCACTTACCGCATCATCAACATTTGCATCAGCTAATACTAAAAATGGTGCATTGCCGCCTAACTCCATTGAGGTGCGAATTACTCGATCTGCTGCCTCTTTCAATAAAACTCTCCCAACCTCAGTTGATCCAGTAAAAGATAAATTCACAACTCTTGGATCTTTTAATATCTTTGCAATTGCCGGCCCTGATGGCACTGGCAGAATTAAATTGACAACTCCGGCAGGAACTCCAGCTCTTTCTAGGATCTCGACTATTGCAATTGCAGTAAGTGGGGTTTCACCTGCTGGTTTCAAAATTACAGTACAACCAGCGGCTAATGCTGGCCCAATTTTTCTAGTTGCCATCGCAGCTGGAAAATTCCATGGTGTAATTAAAAGTGAAACACCAATTGGTTGTTTGGTAACTAATATTCTTTTATCTCCAGCAGGTGCCATTCTAAATTCGCCATTGATTCGAACTGCCTCCTCTGCAAACCAACGAAAGAACTCTGCGGCGTATAAAATCTCACCTTTGGCATCACTTAATACTTTGCCATTTTCTTTAGAAATAATTTCTGCAAGCCGATCAGACTCTGCAACCATAATCTCAAATGCTTTGCGCAATATTTCAGCACGAACGCGAGGTGCAGTTTTTGACCAAGTTTTAAATGCTTTTGCTGCCGCATCTACTGCTTGCTCACACTCTTTATCTGACGCCACTTGTACATTAGCAATCACTGATTCATCACTTGGATCAGTAACTGGCATTGTAGATGCGCCATCAATCCATTTACCATCAATATAAAGCTGCGTCTTAAGATGCATAAAGATAAGCATACGGCTATGGCGTGTGCTTAAAAAATAGCGCTTAAAAACAGGCGTATACTTAATACCTAACTTCTCATTGGAGTGTGTTTTTAATTGCCTAATTCATGGA
>Ga0209400_1002211_pt1 | contig 14922 bp, 20 predicted proteins | sample M_130807_EF_Meta_FD_187313 | JGI IMG/M metagenome (GOLD analysis project Ga0209400, IMG submission 187313) | Freshwater microbial communities from Lake Montjoie, Canada to study carbon cycling - M_130807_EF_MetaG (SPAdes) (version 2) | ecosystem: Environmental > Aquatic > Freshwater > Lake... | reverse complement strand
CAAGGTCGCCAAATGGGCAAAACCGCCGACCTTGCCATAGCGCTTGGCCGCGGTTGCAAAGTTCAAATGCGTCAAGGCATGGGCTTGCGCCGTATCCGGTCGGACCCGGGCAGCCTGCAGCAAATGAATACCCACAAGATGCGGTAAATGGTCTTGCATCGCAGCCACACCCAAATTGATGTGCGGCTCGCGAAAGTAAATAGGTTTGAGCTGCGCATGGCAGTCGGTCATGTGCAGAAACGAGACCTGGCCAAAGGCCGGGATGTCATACAGTCCATTGGCCGCAGAGGGTGCACTGGCTTGGGCATAATTTCCCATGGCCAGACCGGCCATGGTGCCGGCCCCCATGATCTGGATGAATTCGCGCTTGCTCAGGTTCACTGATTGACAGGTGACTGGGGGTCCAGCAACAAACCCACCACATGCCGAACCTGCGCTTCCGTCAAAATCCCCATGTGCCCTGCACGCGGCATGTTGGAGCAGGCGTTGTAGGCCTTGGCATTCCACACCTTTCCCCAAGTATATTCAAGCATCGCTTTGGCCTCAGGGCTGTTGACATCGGTCACACCGCGCAACTTGCCAAAGTTGTAGAGGCTGGGACCAATCGTGCCGTATGAAATTTCTTTCTTGTCCATCTGATGGCAGTTGTAACAATTGCCACCGTTGGCCATTTTGGCGTCGTCGGTCCAGGTCAAGCCGCGACCGTTTTGGGCAATCGCCTCACCCTGGCGCCAATCGCCAACAAACTTGCCATCGGCAGGCCATCTAATGCTTTTGAAATTAGCCTCCTCAATGGCTTTGGCTGTTTTTTCATCAAGCCGTTTGCCAATGGCATCGGCTTCGCTGCAGGCGCGGTTGGTTTCATCGGTGGCCGTCACGCGTTCGACATTGGCGATGCCTTGTGTGCGAAATGAGGCTTTGACAATTCGATCCGTCAAAGCATCGAGTTCTGCCACCGTCGGCCCGCTGGCGCAGCCGGCAAGCAGCAGGGAAACCATCAGACCAAGGGTGGCCGAGGCCGCCAGATAGAGAGTGTTTTTTTTCATGTGCATGCGCCCTTTGATCAACGCTTGAGGGCCGGTGCCACCGAGACCGCACCTTTGGCATTCACACCCAAATAGGTGGACAAGGCAATCGTGGCGTCGCTGCCAAAACCGGGGTAAGGAAACCGCTGTTGTCGGTAGCAGTCGTTCAAGCGCAGCTGCATGCCCCACATTTGCCCATTGGACACACGGTACGCAGGCCAGGCTGCAAAGCCGACGCCATCACCAGGGCTCTTGCTCAACAAGGGCAAATCCTGCAAACGAATCCGCTTGCCTTCTTCGCCATGACACGAGGCACAGGAAAAGTCATGTGTGCCGCCTCGCTGGTAAAACAAACGCTTGCCCACTTCGTAAAAGGTTTTTTCCTGCAGATGGTTTTGCGACAAGTTGAACCTCTGGCCTTTGGACTCCGAAGCAATCCAAGTGGCCAAAGCGGTCACATTGTTTTGCTCGCCCTGACCAAAAGGAGTCTTGGCAATTTCAGCGCCATCCCAACCTTGCAGTGCTTCCATGCAAGTGACCAAGCGCGACTCCAGATCTTGCATACGCTGGGTGTCTGCAAAGTAACGGGGCAACTCGACAAAAGCGCCCTTGAAAACGCCTGGACCTTTGCCCAGATCGCATTTTTCGAGGCTGGCATTTTTGGGGCCACGGGCTTTTTTCCACAGGTCTTCGCCTTTGGCTTCAAACAGCTCGGCAGGGTTACCGTCGGCCAGCATAGCGCGGTATTCGTCAATGCCTTGACTGGCCGTTTTCTGCGCCACTACAGGCAAGGCAGACAACAACGTCAAGGCCAGGGGCACAGCCCAGTTTGCAAATATGTTCATGGAGACTTTCAGACCGGTCAGGTCACAGTGGCTTCGTCGGTGCGCATATCGCCTTTGTTGTCTTTCCAGGTCACTGCAATTTTGTCGCCCGCTTTGGCGCCTTTGATCACAAATTGCATGAACGGATTTTTGGACACTGCAGTGCCCCATTCGGCAGACAGCACCTGTTTACCGTTGTGAGTGGCTGTGACTTCCTGGATGTGCCAAGCGGGCACAGTTTTACCGGCTGCGTCTTTGCGTTGCCCGGTTTCCATCTCGTGGCTCATCAAAACACGAACTGTCGTTTTGTCGCCAGCGGCTTGAGCGCGAATGCGCATAGGATCTGCCATGTTGAACTCCTTAATTTTTTACATACCAGGGGCCGAAGTTGAGGCTCAACCGCCGCAACCGCCCAATGTCACTTTGACTTCTTTTTTGGCCCACAACGCCTTGCCATCGGCCATGATGGCCACGGCATACACGTCCGAGGTCTGTCCCATCTTGGCGCGGGTCAAAAAGTTGTTTTCCAAAGCCTCAGAACTTTGAAAGATAGCCACCAAAGCCAATGGGTTCTTTTCAACCAACAGCAACAAGTGCTTCACACCTGGCAAGCCGGTGCTGATGCCCATAGGCACCACAGCCCCGTTTTCGGCAATATCAGGAGCCGTCAAGGTCACGTCTTTGCTTTCAATCAGGCTTGCACCACCAGCTGCCTTGACCGCATCTTGTACCGACTTGGCTTCAAAGGCATTCTTATTAAGTGCCGCATGGACAAATTGAGGAAAGCCAGCGCTGGCCAAAAGGCCGGCGACCGCTACGCTGTGTTGTAGTGTCTCGCGACGGGATTGCATCGTTTATCTCCTTGATGAAGGGTGTGATCTTAGGGGAATATCCACGACTGTGGCTCGGGCGAGCCCAAAAAAACCCCGCGATTCACAATGCAAGGCGCCCTTTTTCCAGGCGTTGCTCTAAATAAGCCCCGTAAAAATCAGGCAATGAAGCCCCTTCAAGGCGTTCAGCGACTTCTTTGCCGCCAGGGCCGAAAAACAGCACTGTCGGCGTGACCGAAATGTGCCAATGACGAATCAATTGCCCATGGTTGGTCCATCGCCCAGAAAAATCTTGCACAGGCTGCGAACTGTCCATGTCCAGTTGGACGATCTCTGCGCCATTCTTTTGCATGGGTGACAAATGACTTTGCCGAGCCACGCGGCAATAAGGACAGCCCTCCAGACTGACCATCACCACCAGGGGTTGCTTTTTCTTCAAAGCTACGGCCAATTCATCCCGCAACGAATGTGCCGCAGGCAGCACCGCAGGCCCCAGGCTTTGAGATCCCGCCCACGCTGGCCATGCCGCCAGCCCAGCCAGGCGCAAGACATCACGCCGCGGCAGAGCAGGAAGATGCATTGTTTTCAGCATGAATGGCAAAATAGACCTCAAATGAGGAGCAAACGTTGAATCTTGCTAGTTTATTGGAAACTTGGGGAGATACCCAAGTACTTGCAGCAGCCGGTGCATTGGTGGGCTTGCTGTTTGGACTGACCGCTCAACGTACGCGGTTTTGCACACGCGCCGCAGTGATTGAAAGCTGCCAAGGCCGACTCGGCTCCCGCTTTGCCGTCTGGTGGCTGGGTTTCAGTGCCTGCTTGTTAGGCGTGCAAAGTCTGGTCATGCTGGGCGGGCTGCAGCCCCAAACATCACGTTTCATTGCACCGATCGGGAGTATTTCTGGCGCCGTCATTGGCGGCCTGCTCTTTGGCGCCGGCATGATCATGACCCGAGGCTGCGCGGGTCGTTTGCTTGTCTTGTCAGCCAGCGGTAACTTGCGGGCCGTGGTCGCAGCCTTGGTCTTTGCGGTCACCGTGCAGGCCAGCATTGCCGGATGGCTGGCACCCGTTCGCCAAGCCATGGTGTCGTGGTGGCAGATCGATGGTGGCACCGGGCGCGACTTGCTTCAGATCACCGGCATGGGCCCGACGGGTGGCCTCCTGCTGGCCGCGTTGGCGTTCACCAGTGGCTTGTATTTCTTTGTCAAGACCCACCCACAGCGCTCAGCCTTGGGACTGGGATCGATTGCGGTGGGCCTGACTGTGGCTGCAGGTTGGGGACTGACACAGGCCATAGCGGGGCAGTCTTTTGAAGCGGTGCAAATTCAAAGCATCAGCTTCAGCAGTGCAACGGCCGAATTTTTGATGCGCATTTTGTCAACGGGCACGGCTCCACGTTTTGGTTTTGACGCTGGCTTGTTGCCGGCCACAATGCTGGGCTCGTTGGCGGGTGCATTGCTGGGGCGTGAATTCAAATGGGAAGGTTTTCAAGCCGAAAATAAACTCGGCCACTACCTGACCGGGGCGGTGCTCATGGGCCTGGGCGCTGTCATGGCCGGCGGCTGCACCGTGGGCGCGGGGATGGCGGGCGGGTCGGTCTTTTCATTGACGGCGTGGCTGACACTGCTCGCCATCTGGATGGGCGCTGGCATGGCGTGGCGCTTACACCAGCGCATGGGTTGGCCGGTGTAGCCGCTTCAAGCCAAGGTATCAGCCCAGATGTTTTGCGCCCAAGCCAACGCGTAAACGCCTTCGAGTTCATTGGCTGCCGCCGACAAGCCGCCAGAACCGGCCACAGTGAGCATGGTTTTTTTGTCGGCATCGTAGCGGTGCACACTGGACACATGCACCACTTCTTTGTCGCTCACAAAGCTGTAGCAAGTGTTGTTGTACACCGGTGTTTGATTCACGGTTTGACCGGTCAACAAGGCCACCACCGCCGCAGCACATGTCTTGCCATGCTGGTTGGCCATGTGGCCTGACTTGGGCATGGCGGGGGCAATCTGGATCGCGTCGCCCAACACGTGTACGTTCTTGGCAGCCTTGGACTCGAAGGTCAAAAAGTCCACTTCGCACCAACGCTGATTGGCGGTAGCCAGACCGGTCTTGAAGGCAATGTCGCCCGCCCGCATGGGTGGAATGACGTTGAGCACATTGGCTTTCAGGTCGTCGTTGAATTCAAACTTCAAAGTGCCACTGGCCGCATCCACATCCACCAGCTGGTGTTTGGGACGGTATTCGATGATGCCGGCATACCGCTCTGCCCAGGCCTTTTTAAACAAAGCCCCTTTGGAAGTGACGTCGTCGTTGGCATCCAGAATCAAGACCTTGCTTTTGGGCTTGAATTGCTTGAAATATGAAGCCACCTGGCAAGCACGTTCGTAGGGTCCGGGCGGGCAGCGGTAAGGCGCCAAGGGAATGGACATGGCAAATACGCCGCCATCGGGCATGGCTTCGAGCTGTTGGCGCAGCGCCAGTGTTTGCGGCCCCCCCTTCCATGCGTGCAAGACCTTGTCTTGCGCCCCGGCCTGCTGCATGCCAGGCAAGCTTTCCGTCATGAAGTCGACACCAGGCGAGACGATCAAACGGTCGTAAGGCAAGGCACTGCCACCGGCCAATTGCACCAGCCGTTTGTCCACATCGATGCTGGTGGCACGGTCCCGCACCCATTTGACGCCGTGGCGACGCACCAGGTTGTCGTACGGCGAGGTGATGTCGGCCATGCGCTTGCTGCCGCCCAGCACCAGATTAGACAATGGGCAAGATACAAATGCAGGATTGGGCTCGACCAAAGTTACTTGGATGCCATAGTCCGACCACATGCGAATGTATTTGGCCGCAGTGGCACCCGCGTAGCCCGCACCAATGACCACGACCTTGGGTCCTTTGTCCGAGGAACTGGCGCAACCAGCCATCAAACCCATGACGCCCAGGGCCGAGCCCGATTGGAGTAATTGACGACGTTTCATGTTCGGACTCCTTATTTCTTTTGCGCGGCAAAGTAAGCAGCGATGGTATTGATCTCGTCATCGGTGTAGCCTTTGGCCAGCTGGTGCATGATTGTGGCCGTAGGCATGCGGCCCGCTTTATAGTCTTGCATTTTTTGCGCAATCACTTGTTGAGGCGTGCCCGCCAAAGTCACCATGCTGCCTTGTGCGTTGCCGTTGGTGCCATGACAGGCAGCGCAAGAGGCAGCTAAGAGCTGCGCGCATCCGGTGCGGTTTGGGCTTGCGCCTGAAGGGTGCTGGCGATTCCAATGTACAGCAGCCATGGGATGATTTTTTTCATAATTTTTCCTTTCGGTATTTGAAAGTAAGACTCTTTTTGAATGTAATACATCTTAATGACTTGCCTGTGAGGCGTTAAGCCTTCGACAAACATCCTCGCCTTGTGCAGGGTCAAAACCAAAGCTATGCCTTGCTTTCTGTTGTCGGGATGACCTGTACCCGTTGCGCCGCCGCATTCAAGCGGATCACTTCTTCGCGCAAATCATGCGCCCATGCCCTGCGGTCGCGCCCCTGCGCGCTTTGCGGCTCACCAAAGTGCACCACGGCTTCAATGCCTTCAGCCGTCAATGTGCGCCAGACAGAGTCCAGCAGTGAGTCGTCGCCAATGTAGGCGGGAGCCAAACTGATCGCTCCGCTTTGCCGGTCAACAAACTTCAAGGCCATGGGCTGCACCGGTGCATCGGCGGCAATCGCGGCCTGGATCAAATTGGCATGAAAAGGCAGCAGATGCAAGCCGTCGCCGGTGGTGCCTTCCGGAAAGATCGCTAACACGTCGCCCGCTTGCAAAGCGCGGGTCATCTCTTGTACCACCCGCATCGCATCGCGCCGCTTGGTGCGCTGAATGAACAAGGTGCTGCAACCCCTGGCCAGGGTGCCGATCAGGGGCCATTCTTGAACGTCGGACTTGGAGACAAAGCGGCAATGCCGCGCTGCATTCATGACCACAATGTCCAGCCAAGAGATGTGGTTGGCCACCAGCAACATGGGACCATTGCGCACCGGCTGGCCCAACACATGCAAGCGGATGTTCCACAAAGCCAACAACTGCAGGGACCAGGCTTGAACCCACGCTTCGCTGTGTTCAGGCGAAAGCTTGGGAAAGTGCATGTGCACCCACCACACGCCCTTGAGCATATGGCCCAAGCCGCGCAGCAGTTTGTACAAGGCGATGAGGGTCTTCACGCCTCAAAGGCCAGATGCCCTGAAACCACCGTGGCCAGCACCCGGCCGGGCAATTCGTAACCCGAAAAGGGCGTGCTCTTGCCTTGGCTGCGCAAGACTGAGGGGCTCACGGGCCAATAGCCTTCGGTGGACAGCACGCACACATCGGCCATACCGCCGACACGCAACTGGCCCACTGAACCCTGCAAGTCGCGCAATGAAGAACCCAGCACGCGCGCAGGCTGACTGGTGATGCGCGCGAGAACGGCGGACACGTCCAAGCCTTCAGCCTGGCCCCACTTGAGCGCCAAACTCCAGAGCAACTCAAGGCCCGTGGCGCCGGGTTCGGCTAGGGCAAACGGCAAGGCTTTGGCGTCGGCATCCACCGGCGTGTGGTCGGACACCAGGGCATCCAGGGTGCCATCGGCCAGTCCTGCGCGCAGCGCATCACGGTCTTGTTGCTGACGCAGCACCGGGGTCAGCCGCGCACGGCTGTCAAAGTAACCCATGTCGGCATCAGTCAGGTGCAGCGAGTTGATGCTCACGTCGGCAGTGACTGGCAAGCCCTCAGCCTTGGCTTGGCGCACCAAGGCCACACCCGCTGCGCTGCTGATGCGGCAAAGGTGCACCCGAGCAAGGGTGCTGCGCACCAGCTCAAAAATAATGTGCAAGGCAATGGTTTCAGCGGCCACTGGCACGCTCGACAAGCCCATGCGGGTGGCCAAGGGGCCGCTGGCGGCAACGCCCTGGCCTAAATAAAAATCTTGCGGGCGCAGCCATACGGTGTAGCCAAAGGAGCTGGCGTATTGCAAAGCCCGTTGCACCACTTGGGTGTTGGGCAACGCAACTTCAGCTTGACTGAATCCCACGCAGCCGGCGGCGGTGAGCTGGCCCATTTCGGTCAAGACCTCGCCCTTGAGGCCCAGGGTCAAAGCGCCTAAGGGGAGTACACGGGATTGGTGTAATTTTGCGGCACGGTAGCGCAGCATCTCAACCAGTCCGGGTTCGTCCAGCACCGGATCGGTATCGGGGGAGCACACCAAACAAGTGACCCCACCGGCCGCTGCGGCGGTGAGCTCGGAAGCGAGCATGCCTTCGTGTTCTTGGCCAGGCTCGCGCAGCCGAGCGGCCAAATCCACCAGGCCGGGGGCCACGATGCTGCCTTGGGCCTCAATCACTTTGTTGGGTTTGAAGTCTTGGGGCGCCTGGCCAATGGCCACGATGTGACCCGCGGCAATCGCCACATTGGCAATGTGGTCCAAGCCGCTGGCGGGGTCGATGACGCGGCCGTTTTGAATCAGGATTTTCATGGTTGCTCTCCGCCGGGCCGCCCCAAGGAGAGCAGGGCCCCCTTGGGGGGCAGTGAGAACACGAAGTGACGAATGTGGGGGCTCATGGTTCTCTCCTTCATGCCTCGTTTCCGGCCACGATGCTCATCACCGCCATGCGCACCGCGATGCCAAAAGTCACTTGCGGCAAGATCACACTTTGCTGGCCGTCGACCACCGCAGAGTCGATCTCCACACCCCGGTTGATCGGTCCGGGGTGCATGACGATGGCGTCTGGCTTGGCCAGTTGCAGTTTTTCGGGGGTGAGGCCAAAGCTTTCAAAGTATTCTTGACTGGATGGCAAGAGCGCACCACTCATGCGCTCGTTTTGCAGGCGCAGCATGATGACCACGTCGCAGCCTTTGATGCCCTCTTCCAGGTTGTTGAAGACGCGTACACCCATTTGCGCCATGTCAGCCGGCACCAGGGTTTTGGGGCCAACCACGCGCACTTCGGCGCAGCCCAAGGTGGTGAGCGCGTGAATGTCAGAGCGCGCCACACGCGAGTGCAGCACGTCGCCCACGATGGCCACGGTGAGGTTGGCAAAATCTTTTTTGTAGTGCCGGATGGTGTACATGTCCAGCAGCGCCTGCGTGGGGTGGGCGTGGCGTCCGTCCCCGGCGTTGACCACATGCACATGAGGCGCGACGTGTTGCGCGATCAGGTAGGGCGCGCCTGATTCGCCGTGGCGCACCACAAAAATATCAGCGGCCATGGCGCTCAAGTTGGCAATCGTGTCAAGCAGCGACTCGCCCTTGGCCGCAGATGAGCGGGCAATGTCCAATGTGTAGACGTCGGCCGACAGGCGGGTGGCGGCGATGTCGAAGGTGGTCCGGGTGCGGGTGCTGTTTTCGAAGAACAGGTTGAACACGCTCTTGCCGCGCAAGAGAGGTACCTTTTTGACTTCGCGGTCGTTCACGCTGGCAAAGTTGGCTGCCGTGTCCAGAATGTGCGTGAGGATATCCTTGGACAGCCCCTCGGTGGACAAGAGGTGAATCAGTTCACCGTTTTTATTGAGCTGGGGGTTGTTGCGTTTGTAGAGCATCGTATTCACTCCGCCTGACTTTCGACCTGGAAGCTGAAAGCGCCCGAATCATCACGCACCAGCGCCAGCGACTGGGTCTCGGGCAAAGTCACTCGCGCCGCCGCAAAGTCGGCTTGGATCGGCAACTGCCGGCCTCCTCGGTCCACCAGCACGGCCAACTTGACGCTGGCGGGTCGGCCGTAATCAAACAGCTCGTTGATGACCGCGCGAATCGTGCGACCGGTATAAAGTACGTCGTCAAGAATCAACAGGTCGGCGCCTTGAATGTCAAAAGGCAGACTGGTTTGCCCTTTGGCGGAGAGGCCGCGTTGGGCAAAATCATCGCGGTGCATGGCCGATGAAATCGTGCCGTGTTGACCGGCCAGTGCCAGTTCTTTTTGCAAGCGTTCAGCCAACCAAGCGCCGCCGGAGGTGATGCCGACCAAGCGGGTCTTCGGTCCGACCAAGGCTTGCACACCGCGCAGCAATTCGCTGTGCAGCGCTTCTGCATTCAAAGCCAATGCACTCAAGGCAGACTCCTTAAAAACTGTTCCAAAATAATGCAAGCTGCGGCCGCATCCGCGTCTCGCGCGCCAGCCTGCAAGGCTTCGGTGGTGCTGTAACGCTCGTCCACCTCATACACTGACAAACCAAATCGGCCGCGCAATTGACGTGCAAACTTTTGCGCCCTCACAGTGTTTTCGTGCGCTTCACCATCGGGGTGAAACGGCACACCGACCACCAGCGCGTCGGGTTGCCATTCGGCAATGCGTTTGTGCACATGGGCAAAGCGGGCATCACCCTCGGCGGCAATCGTACCTTGCGGTGTAGCACTGCGCAGCATGCGGTTGCCCACCGCCACACCAGTGCGCTTGAGACCGAAGTCGAATGCCAAAAATGTCTGGTGCGCGGCTGAAACCTCTATGGCAGCCAGGCCCAAATTGCTCATGCATGCCCCGCATCGGGTGAAAGCATCCAGGGCTGAAGACCCAGCAAGCTCAACGCGCGTTCGTAACGCTGCTCCAAAGGGGTCTCAAAAATGATATTGGGATCGGCCTCGACCGTGAGCCAGCTGTTTTCGCCAATTTCGGACTCCAGTTGACCCTCACCCCACGAGGCGTAACCCAAGGTCACCAGCACTCGGCGAGGGCCTGAGCCATTGGACAAAGCTTCCAGGACGTCCCGCGAAGTGGTCATCTCCAAGCCGCCGGGCACGCTCAGTGTGGCGGCGTACACCGCCTCGCCTTTGTCTTTGTTGTCGAGCACCATGGGGTCGTGCAACACAAAACCCCGCTCGGTTTGCACCGGCCCGCCATGCAAGACCTGGGCTTGCATCAGGTCGTCGCGGCGCAGGGGAAGTTCCACTTTGTCGAACAAATGCCGCAAACTGAACACACCGGGTTTGTTGATGATCAGCCCCATGGCGCCACGGTTGTTGTGCTCGCACATGTAAACCACGCTCTTGGAGAATGTTTCATCCTCCAAACCGGGCATGGCGATCAAAAAATGATGCGTCAGGTTGATAGAGGCAGAATCAGGCGACATACTGGCATTTTAAGGGCGAAGTCCCTTGGCGCAGATTGAACAACGAGGACACCCTCCTATGAACAAAGCTTTTTCTTCCGGACTGGTCTGGTTTCGTCGCGATCTGAGAGCCAATGACAACGCTGCTCTCTTCCATGCGCTGAAAAACTGCGACAAAGTCCATTGTGTGTTTGTCTTTGACGCTGACATTCTGGACCCATTGCCTCGCGCTGACCGCCGGGTCGAATTCATTCGCGAGTCGCTGGTCGATCTGGACACACAACTGCGGGCTTTGGCCGGACTCGAAACGGCGGGTTTGATCGTTCGCCATGGCAAGGCCCGTGAAGAAATAGTCAAACTGGCTCATCAACTGAGCGTTCAATCGGTGTTTGCCAACCACGACGACGAACCCCACGCATTAACACGCGACGCCAAAATCAGAGGGGCTTTGGCCGATGTCGGCATTGCCCTGCATACCTACAAAGACCATGTCATTTTTGAGCGGCAAGAGATCATGACCCAAATGGGACGGCCCTACAGCGTGTTCACCCCCTACAAAAACGCTTGGCTCAAAAAGGTGGACGACTATGACCTCAAGCCCTATGCGCTGGAGCCTTACGCGACCGCATTGGCCCCACGGCCTGTGGCCGACCGCCAAGGAGTGCCGAGCTTGGCAGAATTGGGTTTTGAAACCACCAACCTGAAAGCCCTGCACATTCACGCGGGCAGCGCGGCTGTGCCCGCCTTGCTGCAGGACTTTTGGCCTCGCATAGCTAAATACGACCACGCCCGTAACTTTCCTGCCATCAAGGGGCCGAGCTACTTGAGTGTGCATTTGCGATTTGGCACGGTATCAATCCGGCAGCTGGCCCGCCAAGCCTATGACCTTTCGCAAACGGGCAATGAAGGGGCCAGCGTGTGGTTGTCCGAGCTGATTTGGCGGGATTTTTATGCCCAGATCATGGCCAACTTTCCGCATGCGATGGCGCGCAGCTTCAAGCCCGATTACGACGCCATCAAATGGGAGCATGGCCCCCACGCCCACAAACTGTTTGACGCCTGGTGTCAAGGCCGCACTGGTTATCCCTTGGTAGACGCGGCCATGATGCAAATCAACCAAACTGGCTACATGCACAACCGTTTGCGCATGGTGGTGGCCAGTTTTCTGGTGAAAGATTTGGGCATTGACTGGCGCTGGGGGGAGCGTTACTTTGCCCAGCACCTGAACGACTTTGATTTGTCAGCCAACAACGGGGGCTGGCAATGGGCCAGTTCCAGCGGATGTGACGCGCAACCGTATTTTCGGATCTTCAACCCGGTGAGCCAAAGCGAGAAGTTCGACCCGGAGGGCAAATTCATCCGTCGCTATTTGCCGCAACTGGCAGCGTTACCCAATGCGGCCTTGCACGCCCCGTGGACTGCCAAGCCGATGGAATTGGCCGCCGCAGAATTTGAATCAGGCCGGGATTACCCCCGCCCGATCGTCATGCATGACGAGGCAAGAGAGAAAACGTTGGCCAGGTACGCGGTGGTCAAAAAGGCACCGCAGTAAATGACCAACGCGATGTGTCGCTCAGATGGCCACCATTTCGAAGTCTTCTTTACGGGCGCTGCATTCGGGACAAACCCAATTCATGGGCACATCGGCCCATGCCGTGCCAGGGGGAATGCCTTCTTCAGGGGCACCCAAGGCCTCGTCGTAAATCCAGCCGCAAATCAGGCACATCCAAGTTTTAGATTCAGTCACAGTCGCTCACATGAGTGGAATAGAATGAATCTATTGTATCGACGCTTGCTAACCTGCTTCTCCAGCGCATGAACCCCTCCAGCCCCATCCCTTTGTTAAGCGACGATGAAGCCGACGGTCCCGAAGAGGTCATGGCTTGCGTTTTGGTCTTCAACGCAAGCGACCCCAGTGGTGCAGGTGGCATCAGTTGTGACACCTTGGCCATTGCCTCTGTGGGCGCACATGCACTGCCCGTTTTAACGGGCGCTTATGCAAGGGATACACGCGAAATACTGGATTTCTTTGAAATGAACGAAGAAGCCGTGGGCGAACAAGCGCGCGCCATCGTGGAAGACGTTCCACCGCAGGTCATCAAAGTGGGCTTTGCGGGCAGTCCCGAAAACATTGGCGTGATCGCCGAACTGGCCAGTGACTACGATGGCGTACCTTTGGTGGCTTACATGCCCAACCTGTCGTGGTGGCAGGAAGAAAAAATTGACGAATACCTGGACGCCTTTCGCGAACTGTTGTTGCCACAAACCAGCATATTGATTGGCCATCACAGCACCTTGCGGCGCTGGTTGTTGCCTGAATGGACGGGAGACAAAAACCCCGGCCCGCGCGACATTGCCAAAGCCGCGGCAGTGATGGGTGTGCCTTACACCTTGGTCACAGGTTTGCCGCTGGCCGATCAACATATCGACAACGTGCTGGCCACCCCCGAGACGGTGATTGCCCACGAAAAATTTGAGCGCATTGAAGCCGTTTTCGCCGGCGCTGGCGAAACATTGTCTGCAGCACTGGCGGCCTTGTTGGCCACCGGTCTTGAGTTACCCGAAGCCTTCAGTGAAGCCCTCAACTACCTGGACCGCAGCCTGGACGAAGGCTTTCGGCCCGGCATGGGGCAGGTCATTCCTGACCGGCTGTTCTGGGCACAACCCGAAGCCGACGAAGAAGCCGATGACGCTGAAGACGGCATGCACCCCACCGGTGATTTTTTTGAAGTACCGCACAATGAAACCAAACACTGACCTCAACGACAGCCTGTTCGAACGCGCACGTCGCGTGATCCCTGGCGGCGTGAACTCGCCGGTACGCGCTTTTCGCGCCGTGGGCGGTACGCCGCGCTTTGTGCAACGTGCGCAAGGTGCTTATTTCTGGGACGCCAACGGACAGAAATACATCGACTACATCGGCTCCTGGGGGCCCATGATTCTGGGCCATGGCCATCCTGCCGTGCTCGAAGCCGTGCAAAAGGCAGCGCTTGATGGTTTCTCTTTTGGTGCCCCCACCGAACGTGAAATTGATTTGGTGGAAGCCATCTTGAAGCTGGTGCCCTCCATGGACATGGTGCGCCTGGTCAGCTCGGGCACCGAGGCGGGCATGAGCGCACTGCGTTTGGCGCGCGGTGCCACCGGACGCAGCAAATTCATCAAGTTCGAGGGCTGCTACCACGGCCATGCCGACGCCCTGCTGGTCAAAGCCGGCTCGGGCTTGGCCACCTTTGGCAACCCCACCAGCGCCGGTGTGCCCGCCGAGGTGGTGCGCGACACCTTGGTGCTCGAATACAACAATATTGCCCAATTGGAAGAGGCCTTTGCGCTGTACGGCAAAGAACTGGCCTGCCTGATGATCGAGCCGATCTGCGGCAACATGAATTTTGTGCGCGCCAGCGTGCCCTTCATGCAGCGCTGCCGCGAGCTGTGCACACAATACGGTGCCTTGTTCGTGTTTGACGAAGTCATGACCGGCTGCCGCGTGGCGCTGGGCAGTGCGCAAAGCGTCTATGCCAAAGCCATCCCCGGCTTTGAGCCCGACATGACCGTGATGGGCAAGGTCATTGGCGGCGGCATGCCGCTGGCGGCTTTTGGCGGTAAGCGCGGCGTCATGGAACAGTTGGCTCCTTTGGGCCCGGTCTACCAAGCAGGCACCTTGAGCGGCAACCCCGTGGCCACCGCCTGCGGTTTGGCCACCTTGAAAGAAATCAGCCGCCCCGGCTTTTTTGATACATTGAGCGCACAAACTCGCAAACTGGTCGACGGCCTGAGCGCCGCAGCCACTGCTGAAGGCGTGCCTTTTGTGGGTGACTGCGAAGGCGGCATGTTCGGCTTTTTCTTGCTGCCCGAGTTACCCCACAACTACGGCCAGGTCATGAAAACCGAGGGCGCGAAATTCAACACCCTGTTCCACGGCTTGCTCGATCGCGGCGTCTACATTGCCCCCGCCTTGTACGAAGCTGGCTTTGTATCCGGCGCCCACAGTGACGACGACATTGCCCAGACTGTCGCGGCCGCGCGTGAGATTTTCAAAACGCTCTGAAGCATGAAAAACGTCCTGAAAACCAGCCTGATCATGCTGTGCAATGGGGCGCAAGCTGAATCAGAACTTGGCTTTGAAACCCACCGCCTGTGGGTCAAAGCCGGTTTTTATTCGGCGCATTCCAGACCGACAAAGTCTTGCGCAACGCCTACA
>Ga0209400_1002208_pt1 | contig 14929 bp, 21 predicted proteins | sample M_130807_EF_Meta_FD_187313 | JGI IMG/M metagenome (GOLD analysis project Ga0209400, IMG submission 187313) | Freshwater microbial communities from Lake Montjoie, Canada to study carbon cycling - M_130807_EF_MetaG (SPAdes) (version 2) | ecosystem: Environmental > Aquatic > Freshwater > Lake... | reverse complement strand
GCAAGCTTGGCTTACCGGCGAGTATGGAATTTTGCTCCTTGGCGCGAGAGCGTTACTAGCTCCACTTATTCTGTTGGAACCAATCGCACCATTACACTTGGCACCAATGTTGAAACTCCGCTTTCGGTTTCCTATGATCAATCTGAAGTAGACCCGATTGATCTTGCAACAATTATCAGCCAAGATGCTGATTTGCTTGAAGAGACAAGAACTGGAACACCGGTGCTTTATCACTTTACAGGTCGCAACACCAGCGGGATTGCACAGCTTGATCTTTACCCAAGGCTGGCTACGGCTGGGACTGAAACCTTGCGTGTGGTTGAGAAGTTGAAATGCCTAACCCGAACCAACATTGTGGTTGATTTTCCTCCGGCCTCAACCGCATTGGATGACGAGCTTCGCCTTCCACATGTTCACCATGTTGTACTTGCACTTACCCATGCCGATGCACTGGAGCGCGAGAGGCAGTACGCCAAGGCTCAATCAGTTGTGCAGGCCGCAAATGCAGACCTTGCTGCTATGGCAAGCTACGAACTAAGCCAGGTTGGTGGGGTGAAGCAAATCACTCCGGTCAGCCTTGGCGATTTGATGACCGAAGAAATTACGGCTGCTTAACGTGGGCTATTATAGCGACAATCTTGATGATTTGTTAGCTTTTGACGGCATCCGCAGTTTTGCGGGTGGTCAGGCCAGCGGTCTGCAATCCGACCTATTGGCTGAGAACCAGGTTCGTGAATTGTCGAACATGACCCTATCACCAAAGGGAAGTCTGGAGACAAGGCGCGGAGTAACAAGTTTTAGCACCACAGCAACAAGCGCGGAAGGCTCGATTGGTGGGATGCGGTATTATGACACGGCGGCAACTGAAAGGCTTGTAACCGTAACTCAAGGCCGCGTTTACTCAATCAATTCAACCGGATCTGCAAAGCTACACCCAGCAGATGATACTTGGTCGCAAGCAACAAGGACATGGGGATCTGAGGCCCAGAATTGGGCTGACGGATTTTCTTCCGCAATAGATGCCCAAGTCAAGATGGCGCAGTTTAACGACAAGATGTACATGGCTGATGGCGATGGTGATCTTTATTATTTTAATGGGAGCATTGTCACTAGGCAGGCTGGCAAGGTTAGGGCAATCACGGTTACAACGGCTGGCTCTGGATATACAAGCGCAACAGCTATTGTCACAGGACCGCAATGGGGTGGCACATATCCTCAGTTAATAACCACCGTTGCAGGTGGTGCAGTAACCGGAGTAACCGTTGTCGATGGAGGATCTGGGTATAGCTCCGCTCCAACCATAACAATCATTGGTGATGGCTCTGGGGCAACCGCCACGGCAACCGTAAGCCCACCTCCAAGCAATCTTAGGCTTTTAATCAATACTGGGAATCGGTTGTTTGGAGTTGGATCTGGAGCGCAAAGAAACACGCTTTACGCATCAGACATCCTAGATGCTTCGGTGTGGGACTCAGCCAATAGCTCAGTCATCAATGGGGATGACGGCGATGAGATTGTTGCCATCGTTGCCTACTACCAGAACCGAATCATCGTCTTCAAGAAGCGGCGCATATTCCAGGTGACAATACCGCCAGATATGACAACGGCTGCGGACTGGACGATTGAGCTTATATCAAATAACATTGGATGCGTGGCCGAGGCTACGGCTGTACAGGTCAACTCCGACATCTTCTTCCTTTCCGATGATGGCATTAGGTCGCTGATTAGGTCTGCGGCTGACGACTTTACCTCGGTTGGATTGCCTATTTCAGAGGTTGTTAAGGATGTCATACAATCCATCAACACGGCCAAGATTGGTGTATGCACCGCTCATTTCTACGATAACCGGTATCTGCTTGCTTTCCCCAGCGAGGCTAATGACGTTAATGACACCATCCTTGTTTACAATGCCGTACTACAGGCTTTCGAGGGAACTTGGACTCCGAATGTAATGCAGTTTGCGCTAACCAATTTCCAAGATGAAGGCGTAAGGTTGATGCTGAAAACCACCACTGGTCAGATCAACAAGTATAGTGGTTATAAAACACCGGCACAAGCAACAACCGCAGACTACCAGGATGCAGGCGTGAATTACGAGTCCTACGTCCGCACCAAGGACTTTAACTTTGGCGATCCTTTCTCGGCTAAGTATGGCAGTCACTTTGAGGTTATCTTTGATGATTCATACTCAACCGATGCGTCCGTCTCAATCCAGCGTGATATTGATGTTGGGGATATTGATGTCCAGCCAAACCTCAACATATCCAGCGCGGCATTGACCTTGCCATTTACTCTTCCAGCCGTCCTTCCCACATCAGTCAAGAAAAGGCTTGCCAGCGATCTTCGGACATACGAGAAGTGGAGGTTGCTTAACATTAAGATCACCAGCGCGGCCAATAAGATGGCCATCCGCCAGATCACGGCTGCTGCCAATCCTGACACCATTGAGGTTCAAAAGAGTCTATGACCGCTATGGAATATGTGGAGGCATCCGGTGTTCCAGAATCTAGGTGGCCTAATTTTAAGGAATGGTTTTCATGGTATGAGCGCAATAATCTTGTTGGCGTAGTTAAGGATGGCGAAGAGATTGTTGGCGTAGCTGTTGCTAGGGCATTGGATTCAACGCAAAACATTGAGCATTATAAACATGACTACAATTCGCCAGATGCCTTTGTGGACTTGACTGTGACATGTATTGATGGTAAACCTAATGCCAATAGCCTCTTGGCTATGAAACGCCTGCTGTCAATCCTTTGGGATGAATTTGGCCCCCGCAGGAGCCTAATCTTTAACCGCAACGGAGTTAGGAAACAATACGATTATATGAAGTTTATGCGAAAGGCTATGGCTTAATATGGGCGGCGGACCTTCCATCCCAGCACCTCCTCCTCCTCCCGATCCCAATGCGGTGGCGCAGGCCAATGCAGAGGCGTACAAAAAGAACGTAGAGACTTATATACAGAAGGCACCGGAAATGGCTGCCTTGGAGAACAAGCTTCGCATCCAGTACATGCCCCAACAGCGTTCCTTGGAACGCCAGCTTTCAGCCCTTGACCAACAGGCGGCTGCTTTGTCCAGCTTGCAAATGGAACGTCAATACGGACCGCAACGCACCCTAGAAGGATTGCGCCGATCCTACGAGCAAAGCCCCCAAGCGTATGCCTTAAATCGCGGGTTAGGCCAGCAGATGACCCAGCAGTTTGCGCGTCTTTACGGAACTTCTCCTTATGGTGCGGTTGAACCTAATGTTGCTTTCGCTCCTCGCGCCATGCCTCCGCAGGACATTTATGGAACGATTGGTACCAACATCTCCAATCCTCCGCTACAGGGTTAAGTTGTGATATATAGCAACGAAATAAGATATAATGTTGGTCCGGATGGATCAATAGAGACGCTTGATCCTGCTACCATAGGTGCGCATGATTCCTATAGGACTGGAAGATGGAATAATGCTCAATATAAAAATTATGGTGCAGCCAATGAGGCTTCGCGGTCAATAATTCAACAACAGCAGGATGCCAGAACGCAAGCATCCATTGCTGAAATGCAGAAAAATTACGATAAAAAACTTGCAGATATCACAAGTCAAGAAAATGCCAGAAACACTCTTGCCCAACAAATTGCAGCACTGGCCGGAACGGGTCAGCCTAACCAAACCCTAGCTCAACCCAATATGGCACAATCACCAGCAGTCATGGCATTGGGATCATCTGGCAACTTCGGAGCATCCGATCTTGCCAATAAATTAAACTACCAAGTATCAGATGCCCAAATCTTAAACGATTACAATACCAGCAAGCTTGGCAGTCTTAACTCAGTGGTTGATCGTGGCAACGCCCAGATCACGGGTATTCAAGAACGCCTTAATGCAGCGCAGACCTTGCTTGACCAACTTCCTTCAGGTGATGCTCGCCGTGAATCCAGCCAGGTTTATGTCAACCAGTTAAAGTCCGACTTAACCAGCGTACAAAGCGCAGTTACGGATGCGACAAAACAGATCAAGGATTTTAAACCTGTTTCCATAGGATCACCTGAAGCCGCCAGCCAGATCACTTCTTTCCGCGAATACCTCCAATTGCCAGAAGAGCGTGCAACCCAGCAGTTGCGCCAGATTGATCCAGAATCCTACAGGACTGCGGTTGGTCTTGGCCGTCAATATCGCCAGATGGCAACCCAACCTCTTGGCGCAACCACCACCCAGCAGACAGAAGACCTTCGCAACACCATTGAACAGGAAGCACTGAATCAGCTTCGCCTTGGCTCGACCTTGGGAGCCGAGGAAAGGCGTGGATACGAACAGGCCATCCGTGGCGCACAGACTGCCCGTGGCAACATATTCGGTCTTGGACCGGCAGTACAGGAAGCAGCACAGATTGGTGCCGCCGGTGAACAACGCAAGCTTGCGCGTTACGGGGCGGCGCAACAGTTCCTTGGTTCTGGCGAGACAACCGGAGCGGCAATGGCGAGGGATTTGGCATTGCGTGAAGGCTTGCAACAAAATAGGCTTGGAGCCGCCGCAAACTTTATTGGTGGCGGACCTTCGCTGTATAACCTCGGCCAAGCACGCACTGGCGCACAGCAGTCGGCGTTCCAGAACTACATCCAAGCCAACCAAGCATTGCCTGGTCAGTTTGGTCAGGCTCCTAGTACGGCACAGCCATTCTATCAAGCGGTGGATCAGAGTATACCAGTTAGCCTTACCAATGCGTTTAATCAGCTTTATCGCTCGCAGGCTGATTACGGAGCAAGCACATACGGTGCGCAGATTGGTGCAATTTCTAGACAGCCGAATGGCTTCCAGAATTTTGCCACGCTTGCTGGTGGAGTTAAGGATCTTGCTGGTGCTGCTGGAGGATTTGCTTCAATGGGTGTATTATGCTGGGTAGCCCGTGAGGTATACGGAATAGACAATCCTAAATGGTTGCAATTTAGGGAGTGGATGCTGACGAAAGCATCTGACAATTTGAGGAACTTCTATATTGAGTACGGAGAAAGAATTGCAGAATCAATCCGCAACAAGCCAAAGATAAAAGCAATCATCCGCAAGTGGATGGATTCAAAGATTGGGTAATTTATGGCAGTTAATGCTTTAGGACTAGACCCTCAAGATCCTCTTATTCCTATGCCCTGGCAGATGGATAGCATCAGGGCATATCGCGCAAGCAAAGCTTTGGCCGCAGAAGAAGATGCACTCAAAATGCAGAAACTTCGCCTTGAAGTTGAAAAAATGCAGGAAGAAGGCAAAAGAAACAAACCAGGCTACTCTGCTGAAGTTGCTGGCACACTAGGAAGAGGTCTTGAAGAATCTGAAAGAAATTTACAATTACAAGATGAATTGTTGTCCGATCTTTCTAAAAGAAAACAAAATGTGGTAGCAGCAGCCACACCGTTACAGCCTCAAGTAGCTGGCCCAGTAATGCCAGAACAAGCAGCAATAAGCGAAACAAACAGAATTTTGACAGCCGAAGATCAGATGAGTCTTGATCGAGCAGCAGCCTTGGCACAGCGGGAGGCCATGAGAAAGGATCTTGAGACACTTACCGGAACAGTGCCATTGCCTACTGGCGGAACTGCGGCTGCTGGCGAAACATCTACGATTAAAAGAAGGTTTGAAGATACAGCAAAATTGATTCAAGGATATAATCAAAGAGTTGCAAGCGCGCAATCACCAGAAGAAGCAAATGCGCTTCGTGTAGCGTACTCAATGTTTGAGCCGATTCAGAAACAACAATTAAAGAAAGACCTAGAATCATCTCGCACAATTCCTGGGCTTGATGGATTTGGAAAAGATGAGCAGGCAACAAATGAGATGAGAAAATCAATAGTTGATTTTTCGTCTGCAACTCAAAATATTGATGATTTAATAAATCTCAGCAATAATCCAAGTATTGCAAATTATGCAAAAGCACAAGCTATTCGTGGAGGATTGCGAGGGCAGTTGAGACTGCTTATTGCTGGACCTGGAGCAATGTCGGATCAAGATGTTGCCCTAATGAATGAAATTGTTGCAAATCCATATACTCCATACGCAAAAGAAAAATTGCTTGCCCTAAAGGGAGCGATGGCAAGAAAAATTGTGTCAAGCGCATCTGCTTACGGATTCAAAGTCAAAAGACTTTCTGATCTTGTTAGTTCTGGTGGTCAGCCAGAAGATTTTAATGAGTTTACATCATTTACTCCTTCATATAGGAATGAGGCAGAAGCAAGAGGTGCTGGATATAAGGACGGTGATATTATTAAAATTGGCGGTAAAAAATATAGGCTTGGACCATAAATATGGCATTAACACCAGTTGATGACGCGCAGGAAATCTCTGCTCCAGCAAAACAGGAATCAAATCTTTCAGACTATGCTGCTAGGGAGGCTGGCCTTATTGCTAGGGCTGGAATAAATCCAACAACAGTTGGAATGGCCGCTGGTGGTGTGGCTGGAGTTCCATTCGGTCAACCAATGATGGGTGCGCGCACTGGCGCAGCCGCAGGTCTTTTGACCGATATTGGTGCTAAAATATATAATGCAATCATTGCTGAAAATACTGGAATGGCAAAACTTCCTGTTTTAAGCGATGTTTTGGAGGAAGTCAAAAATCAAATTGGACTTCCAAGACCCCAAGGCGCACTTGAGAAAATGCAAGCTGGAGCGATTGAGGGCGCATCTGCATTAATACCAATTATGTCAGGAGGACAGGCGTTGGCAGGAATTGCCACAAGTCCTGTATTGAAAGAGATTGGCAAAGTATTGGCGGCATCCCCCAGAACGCAAACCGTGTCTGCGATTACTGGTGGAATGGCTCAAGGGCTTGCAAGCGATGCCGGACTTCCAGCACCATTGCAGGCGGCAGCAGGTATTGCTGGATCTGTCATACCAGGATCAATTTCACGCATGGCACAAGTTGCAAAAACAGGAGCAGAACTTGGATTGAGCAAAATTGGCGCAGCCGCACTTGCTCCTGCGGGAATTACCGAATCAAGCAGGTCTGCCATCATGCGTATTTTGCGAGGAGGTAAAACTCCGCAAGAAATTGGAGAAACAATCAAGGAATACGCGCAGGCAGGCACAACTCCTTCGGCTGGACAGGCAACTCGTTCTCCAGACATACAACAACTTGAAACTACTTTTGGAAAGTTCCCTAGCGGTGCAATGAAATTTAGGGAGAAAGCTTTATCTCAACAAGAAGAGATTGGAAAGCGTGTTGAGGAATTGAGGGCTGGTATATCTGGCGTAAGAGAACCTATTTTGGCTGGGCGCATGGCTGGAAAAAGTTATGAAAATGTGTTTTTGCCAAATGCAAGAAAAGTTCAGTCTGAACTATACAACAAGGCGGATCAATTATTTCCGCAAAATAGAGTGACAGTTAATAATACTCAAAACATGCTTAATGAACTTTCAAAAAGATTTGAAGAGTCTCCAGAGATGAAGAATGTTCTTGCAAATAAAAAAATACTTGCAATTAGGGACGCTCTGATTGCAAGCAAAAATGAAGAGGGAATGATTCCATTTAGAACATTGCGTGATTTTAGGACTGAAGTTGGTGAAAAAATGTCAAGCCCAGGAACAGTTCCAGATACAATAGAGAAAGCTCAATATAAAGGATTATGGAAAGCAATCACGCAAGATATTGAAAATGCGGTTGAGCCATACGAACCGGCCAGAAATGCATATAAAAGAGCAAATAATTATACACGCGCATTCCATGATAGGGTTGATAATGTTGAGAATATTTTATTGCGAAATAATGGAGAAGATGTTTACAAATCAATTATCAGCGGATCTAAAGATGGACCATCAAAATTAAGGCAACTTTTCAGAACAGTTGAAAAAGACGATCAAAAAGCAGTTGTTTCAACCTTTATTTCTAGAATGGGGCGCGCATTGCCAAGCATGCAGGACGAAACTGGAGATGTATTTAGCACTTCAAGATTTTTGACAAACTACGCATCGCTTGATCCTTTGGCCAGAAAAGAATTGTTTGGAAGATTTGGTTCGCAATTCCAGAAAGACATGGACAATATTGCTAAAGTTTCTGCCATGATTAGGGAATCAAGCAGCATCCTTGCCAATCCATCTGGAACTGCTGGCGCTGTTGTTGGCCCTGCAACTATTGCAAGCCTTGAGGGATCTCTTGCTGCTGGAAAGTTTGGATTTGCAACTGGTATGCTTGGAGTATTATTGCAGGCTGACCAGGCCGCAAGGTTGATGACGAGTCCAAAATATGTTAATTGGTTGGCTAGCAATATCAATACACCAATATCATCGTCAGCAGCAGCATTGGCTAATCTTGCAAGCATAAACAAAAAAGAAAGAAATCCAGACATTCAGGCATTTCTGGAAGAAGTTGAAAATCAATCAAAGTAATGGCAACGATTGAATCAAGAATAGCAAGCAATAAGATTCGCAATGAAGTAGAATCAAATTATACCTCTCCAGCGATAAACACGGATGCCGGTTATGTTGACGAAAAGGGAAGAAAGCTTGTTGATATGCAGGAAAGAATGCGGTCTGCTGCGCGATTTTCAGAACTGGAGGGTAGAATGAGCAAAGATAAAATAGAAAAATCAATAACTGAATCAAATCCTAATTTTATTGGTCCGAAACAACCAATTCAACAAAATCAAGATTATACGAATCTTTCAAATGCCGCACTAAAAACCGTTGATTGGGAGGGAAGGAGAGATGCTAGCGGCAATCTTCAGATATATAACCTGCCATCTGGCGATGAGGGTGGAAGTCAAGAAATTGCTGGAATTAACAATAAATATCATCCAGAGGCATTTAATAAAATATCATCGCTACCACCACAGGATCGCGCAAGAGCCGCAGCAGATTATATCCAGAGCTATACTGCGCCTCTGGTATCCATGCTGCCAACAAAATTGCAAGCATTCACTCAAGACATGGCTTTTAATCGCGGAATGGGTGGGGCAACAAAATATCTTCAGCAGGGATTAAACTCTCTTGGGCTTAATGTCAAGGTTGACGGAGCCATAGGCCCAAAAACCATTCAAGCAATTAATCAAGCAAACCCGCAAGAGTTAATGCGTGAAGCAAGCAAAGCTCAGTTAATGGATGAAAGAGCAAGAGCGGCGGCAAATCCTGCAAGGCAAAAATTTATTCAAGGCTTAGAAAACAGAATAACAAATAGATTATCTTTTTTCGGACAGGGCTAACGGCTTGCCCATCCTTGTCTTACTGTGGTTGATCCAGCAGTAAATGAATTTACTGGACCAATATAGCAAGACCCAACCTTTTCGGTTAACCCATCATTCGACACAAATGCACTACCAACGCGAACAACAACGCTATTATTCTCACGAATGTATGTTGAGCCAACATGCTGACAAACTCTTCCATCTTGATAAATAAACCTGCTTCCAGACTTAAATATCAATCCATCCTCAGTCATAATTACACTTCCTGCCCTATGAACATTTCCACCCCCTCGATAAACTCCTCCAATAAAGTCATTCATTTCTGCCTCATCCTCCGCCATCACCGGTGCCACTAGCACCGCCATTGCGATTAGTATTGCTTTCATGTAAAAAGTCTCTACCCGAAAACCATCCATGTCAATAAAGAAATTATCCAACCGGCAAATAGGCGCGGTGGGAGTGACCAGGGTGGCAAGCATTTTGTTCCGCAATGGGTACAGCGTGCTTGCACCGATGGAGGATTTTGCTGGGTATGACTTGGTGGCAGAAAAGGATGGAAGGTTTATTCGCATCCAAGTCAAGACCAGCGAAAAGCCGGATTCGGAAAGAAACAGATATGGGTTTATGACCAGCGTTGGAAGTGAGTGCAAGACTATATACACCAAGGTAATTGTTGACTACATTATTTGTTGGGCTATGGATGCAGACCTATTTTGGATATTCAAGCCACACGAATGCAAAAGCAAGAACAAGAAATGTCAGGCTAAAACAGGTTCCTCATGGCGCATAATCAGCGATCTTTGAAAGAGTCGGTTCGGGCTTGGCGCACCTTTGAGGATGCGCTCAAGAACCTGGAGTCATTTGAGGCTTGCGCCAAGTGGGTGATCGACAACCCGCAAATCTGCAAGAAATTGTCAGGCACCGGCCTTATGGCCGTGATGAAAGAAGACCTAAAAAAGAAGCTTGACTGATATTTGACACCGCCCCTAGCGTGGGGCATGGCGATCAATTCTAGGCGTAAGGGTGCGGCGGGTGAGCGCGAGCTTGCCAGTTATCTACGAGAACAAGGCTGGCAGAAGGCCAGAAGGACCGCCCAATACGCAGGCAATCCAGAGGGCGGTAGCGGGGATGTGGTTTGCGATAATTTTCCATTCCACATTGAGGGGAAGCGGTGCCAGCAGATTAAGCCAGAGCAGTGGATGGCACAGGCAAAGTCTGATTGTCCTGCAAGCAAGATCCCATCTGTATTCTTTCGGCGCAATGGCGAGAAGAAATGGCTTGTGATACTTCAAGCCGATGACGTTTGCGAGATTGCCCGTCATATCGCACCGCCAAACTTAAAGATTGATTTGGTTTATCCTCCGCAATACACCAATACAGTAGCCCAAGGAATTTCAATACCTTCACCTCAAATAAACCAACAACCAACCATCAACAAAGGAGACATGACATGAGTCTAACAATCAGCGCAACCGAATCGAACAACAAGGAACGCCAACTACCCGAAGCTGGAGCCACCATTGGGGTGTGTTTCAGCATCGTGGATAAGGGGAATCAGAAAACAAATTGGGACGGACAGGAAAAATATATGCCCAAGGTGCGTTTGGCATTTGAATTGCCAGAGCAGACCATTGAAGGAGAAGTTACCGAGAACGGCAAGACCACCAAAGTCACCAAGCCTATGGTCGTCAGCATGGAGTTGACTCGCTCTCTCGGCGAGCGTGCCACACTCCGCAAGCACCTAGAGACTTGGCGCGGTCAGGCGTTCACCAGCAAAGAACTTGCTTCCTTTAACCTAAAGAATCTCTTGGGCAAGGCCGCAATGCTTACGTTGGTTAACAAGACCAGCCAAGCTGGGCGCGAGTATTGCTCCATACAAGGCTTGGCCAAGTTGCCTAAGTCGGTCAAGGCACCTACCACCACCGAGAATAAACAGGTGTTTTACGAGATCGAGGAAGGCACTGGAGGAGCATTCTCTGAATTGCCGGAATGGTTGCAGAAAAGCATTCTGGAAAGCAAGGAGTTGTCCGGTGCGGCCAGCGCACCGCAGGGTAAGGTTGCCCCTGTTGATAACAAGGACGTGGACGGCAACACGATGCCATTCTAATGGCACTCACACTAACAATTGAGGATGGCAAACTCCATCTAGATGGAAAAAAGTTTGTAACCAAACTGGTTAAGACTGAAGATGCAGGCCATTGGTACACCGAACAAGGCGAATCCGCGCACGTTATCATTGGCAAGAATGGCAATGAGCGGAATACTACAGTTGCCGATGCGCGGAAGATGGGGTTGCTACCATCAGTTACTAGCGTCCAAGGAATCTTACATAAAGAGCAACTGGTATCTTGGCGCATCGAACAAGCCATAATGTCTGCATTAACTCTTCCAAGAGAAGATGGAGAGGATTTAGGAGAATATGCGAAAAGAGTTGTCAAGGACAGTAAGGAACAAACAACAAAAGCAGCAGAGCACGGGAGTCGCATGCACGAGTGCATGGAGAACATTCTCCTTGGAAGATCTGTTTCCACGGACAAAACTCTTGCTCCGTACATCAAGACATTCAAAAATTGGGCAGAAGAGAATGTCGAGAAAACCTACTGGTGCGAGAAAAGCCTTGTGGGCCCAGGTTATGCCGGACGCTGTGACGCATACGTAAGACTAAGGGGAATTGGAGATGCAGTCATTGATCTGAAAAACCGCAAAATCAACAAAAGATATAACACGTCTCCATTCTATCCAACCGATGCACAGCAATTATGGGCCTATAGAAATGCGAGCGAGAATCCGCAGTGTGCTTGCGTCTCTGTGGTGCTGGCATCAAATGATCCAGAATACATAAAGCATCACCAGTGGGGCGAGGATGAATTGTACCAAGCCGGAATAGCTTTCTGCGCCATGCAGAAGGTTTGGTCATGGGTTAAGGAATATACCCCACCAGGAATGAAGTTGTAATGGAAAACCCTCCCACAATCGAAGAGATGGGTAATGCCGCATCCGAGATTGTGTGGAGGGTGATGGGCAACGGGTCCGCAAAGTCTGCCTATGGAGAATGGTTTTGGAAGGATCGGCCAGTTTATGATTACCACATCACACGATGCATCAAGCACGCAGTCACAGCACAACAACAAATACACCTTAACCATCCAAACCCAGACGAGTCTGGAGAGAATGCGATTGACCACCTTGAACGTGCGGTGGTAAGAGCTTTGTTTTCGTGGATGCAATTAAAGAAAGGACTACCTAGACTATGAGATGGATCAAGAAAGAATATGATGAAGACGGGAGGCCGTGGTGGAATATTTACATAGACGAAGTTGGGGAAGGAAACGAAGAAGACTTGGAACATTTTGAAAGATACCCAACACGAAAAGAAGCAATAGAAAATTGCGAGAATATCACTTGGGAAGATTACGATTGCAGCGATAAATGAAGCTTGCGCTTTCATGGTTGCTCTACCATATCGGCGACATTCTTAGCTATGGCGTGTCGCGTTATGGCTACGGTTATTCGCTATATAATAAAATAATGCTTTTAAGCAGCGATCTGGACGATAAGGGAGTTATATGGAAGGACGTTAAATGAAGAAAGCATTAGTCACACAAGCATTCGGAGACAAGTGGCACAAGGTGCTAGAGCTAACCAAGCCGCGCATGGAGTCATATTGCCAGCGGAACAATATTGATTTTATTACTTTTGAGAAGCCGCTGGTCGAGCCGGTGCAATACAGCAAGCTGGCCATAGGAAACATCATTGCAACCAAGGGATACGAGCAGGTTACCTTTTTGGATTGTGACGTTCTGGTGGCAGAAGACTGCGATGACATTGGTGCATTGCTGGAACCAGACTGCACTTTCATGGCGCTGGATGAGGGGTCGTATTTAGACCGCAAGCCTGGGTTGCGTGGGTTGGCTGATGCCTTTGGATTCGTACCAGGATGGCAACCTAGCTTCTACTACAATACCGGAGTGTTTGTCATCACGCCCAAGGCTGTTGGCGCATTATCCCAGCCGCCTATCGGCCTATTCCCAAATCATTTCGCAGAGCAGACCTGGATGAATCTCCAACTACACCTGTGGTCCACGGCTACATGCAGCATTGACCCATCATATAACTGCATGACCAGCGTGGAGGAGCACTTTGGGTTGGATCGCTACAAGGATGCAAACATCATCCATTACGCAGGTCAGAGCGCGGATATGAATAAGCTTATTGAAACCATCAAGTCAGACGATGCCAAGCTGAAAGAACTTGGTCGATGACCTCGGTGCGAGTCCAACGGGAGGAAGGCAAGTGGCGTGTGACCACGATGGCCGGAAACCCGATTGGACCGCGCTTGTGGGGTGCTGTACCTCCGAATGGGTTGCCATCCATAGAAGATTTGTTTGAGGATAAAGGCAAGGCGCAAGACGCAGCCGATCTCTGGAATGCCTACGCTTTGTGGTGCAAAGAGCGCAGCGGGAAGCGGAAGCGCAGATGATTTCAGCACAATTCACCAGAGGAGATGAAAATGACCGAATCAAACAACTCGCAGGAGAAGTCGCCATCAGAGCCATGCAGGATATCAAGCTTCTTCAGCGCAGAGGTGTGCTGGATGGACTCAGGCTCACCAAGAACCAAATTGGTAAACTTTCGGATTGCAACTGCTATCGGGACATTAAGGAAGTCAGGTCACTTGTCAGGGATGTCAAGAATGGGACTGTATTATTCTGGTGCAAGGTTGCCGGAGTCAGGATTGACCAAGCCACGCTTAACAGAGTCATTAAAAGAGGCGTAGGAAATGTTAACTGAATATGCAAAATTTGCGCTTGACTGCCTTACGCAGATTGGAATCATGGTCGTGTTATGCGGAATAACGACAGCAATCATAGCGTTTCTGGGGGGCTTTCTATTCTGGCTCTTGGACCGCGCGAGAAAGGAAAAATCAACATGGATGGATTAGGTAAAATTCAAATCCTAGCAGAGCGCAAGGTGGAGATGGTTGAATTGGACATCGAGGTTGACGATGAGACCAGAGACACAGTTTGTCATGCAGCCTTGCGCGAGATAACAAGCGATGGCGATGCATTGTTTAACTATGGATTTAATAAGGCAATAAAGCGATTCATTGAAACCAAAGGAAAGAAATGCACCAAGAAAAGTTCAAGCAAAAAACGCTCACGGCGGTAACGGTCCCAAAAGTATTGACGCAAGGCCAGTGCGAACTGGTCATCCACGATGCCACCAAGATTGGCATGAAGCGCGCTCCGGTATTGGGTAAGGATGGGCGGAATGTAAGAAGCTGGAATCGCACTTGTGATTCGTGCTGGGTGCCAAAGTCAGGTCTGTTTGATTGGCTGTACAACTATGTGGCCGCCGTCACAGACGAAGTTAACAACGAGCATTATCAGTTCGATATTACCGACATGCAACAGTTGCAGGTCTTGCGCTACCGCCCAGGGCAATGGTTCCGGTGGCACTTTGATGCCATCGAGACTGAAGGCGACATCCGGAAGATGACGATGGTAATTAACCTATCCAAGCCAAGCGACTATTATCTTGGAGGATTAAGGGTTGATGGCAACTGGCACAATGTGGATCAAGCAAGCGATCAAGGCGCAGCAAGTTTCTTCCCATCTTGGATGAAGCATTGCGCCCGTGCTCCTATATTGGGAACGCGCTGGGTGCTGGTGGCTTGGATCACGGGACCGCAATGGCGATGAATGATTGGTTGGTTTATTCTACATGGCTTGTGATATTGGCCGTGGTGTACACGTCCTACGGAAATCATAAATGACCCA
>Ga0209400_1002205_pt1 | contig 14938 bp, 9 predicted proteins | sample M_130807_EF_Meta_FD_187313 | JGI IMG/M metagenome (GOLD analysis project Ga0209400, IMG submission 187313) | Freshwater microbial communities from Lake Montjoie, Canada to study carbon cycling - M_130807_EF_MetaG (SPAdes) (version 2) | ecosystem: Environmental > Aquatic > Freshwater > Lake... | reverse complement strand
TTTGCTAAAATAAAAAAAAAATACACTTTGGTACTTTTCCAACAGAATTAGAAGCATATCAAGCAAGAAAGAAATATCAATTAGAAAACAACATTAACAACAAATATTCATGAAAATATTATTTATAATATTAATTTGGGAAGTAATTAGACCTAAGCTAATTTGGTTTTGGTATTATATAGTAAGAAAAGGAGAAAAATAATGAAAGGAAACACACCACATGATAATAACGAAAATCACTTACCGCTTAATGGTTCAGTTGATTTAGCAAAAAACGTAATACACCCCACTGCAATAATAGGCAACGATGTTGTCTTGGGTAATGGTAACTATATTGGTGCTTTTTGCCAAATAGTAGGCAAAACAATTATAGGGGATAATAACCACTTTGAGGCTTATTGTTCGATAGGTACAGAGCCAGAACATAAGGATTATTTTGGCAAAGAAAACAAGGGTGTACAAATCGGAAATAATAATCGAATTTGTGAATTTACAACCATTAGCGCTGGTTGCGAGATTAGAACTAACTTGAAAAATAACATTATTATACTTAGAGGTTCCTATATCGGTCATGATACAATTATTAGTGATGATTGTACCATAAGTTGTAATTCACTTTTAGGAGGTCATACATTTGTCGGAAAGGGCGCAAACATTGGTCTTGGCGCTATATTACATCAATATTCACAAATAGGCGCTTATGCCATGATTGGTATGGGTGCTATCATAACCAAAAAGGTAAAGGTTCAAAGCTTTGGTATGTATGTTGGAAACCCAGCAAAATATATCAAAGAGAACGATTATCAAAAGAAAAAATTTAACTACGAACAAATTTTACAAATTTGTATTGACTACGAAAACGAATTCCAAGATAAAAACAAAAAAAATGATTAGATTAACACTATCTATGGCTTGCTACGGAAGGCTTAAAGGAACTATAAGAGCAATTGAAAGTATAGCAAACCAAACGGCTAATAATTGGGAAGCGCTTGTAACTGGTGATGGTTGTAAAGTAATGGAAAAATTTATACATACTAATTACTTTGCTGATATTGTTGCAGATTGTAAAGCGAAAGGAAACGATTTGATTATTACTAACAACGAGGTTAATCAAGGGGGTCATGGTTACGCTATAATTAACGAAAATATTAGGATTGCAAGGGGTAAGTACTTTGCTTTTTTTGCAAACGATGATATTTTATTACCTAACCACTTCGATAACTATTTGTCGGGTATTGAAAACACCGATTTGGACTTTGCTTATTTCGATAGTTATGTAGCGCCAAGACGAGCAAATAGGGTGGCTCAACTGCAATATGGTATGATTGGACATAGCGAACTTATTATAAAAACGGACTTTTTAAGACAAATGCCTATTCATAACGAGCATTATGGTCATGATTGGGCGCTTATTTCTGAAATGGCAAGGTTAGGTAAACATCAAAAAGCACAAGGGTTCCCACCTACCTACCATGTAATGAGTTTGTCAGATAATCGAGAAGAAGGATTAGATTAAAAAGAGAAAAAAAGAATATATTTGCTACAAGAAACTTAAAAAAAACACTATGAAAGTTGTACACAAACAAGCAAAACCCAAAAACGTATTGTTCTATGGGGATTTTAATTGCGATACTGGCTTTGGTCAAGTATCAAAAGAACTGGTAAACAATTGGGCAAAGGACAAGAACTTAAAAATTGTAGTTTTTGCAATAAATGACTTCGCTGATAAGCCTTATGAATACTTGCCTAACGTAACTGTAATACCAGCGCTATCTACTTCAAAAGATAAAAAGGATATTTACTGCCGTATTGAATTTTTAGCGCTTTTATTTGAAAATGATTTTGATGTGGTGTTTTGCCTAAACGATATTGAAATTTTCAACGCAATGGGTGAGCATTTTAAGAATGTAAAAACCGAAAAGCTAAAACTTAACAAGCCTAACTTCAAGTCAATGGTGTATTTCCCAATTGATAGCGAGCCAAGACTTATTGATTTAAAAGTTTTAAGCATTTTTGACGAGGTAATTACCTATACTGAATATGCCAAAGGAGTAATGAAACCGCTTGTTAGCGATACACAATTCAAAAAAATAAAAGTTATTCCACATGGTTGTAATACCACTGACTTTTTTCCATTAAGCGAAGAAGAAAAACTACAAGCAAAATTGGAGTTGTTGGGTGAAGGTAACGAAGATACTTTCTTGTTCGGAAGCGTTAATAGGAATAGCGCCAGAAAGGATTTAGCAAGCTTAATTATGGGTTTTGCCATGTTCAAGCATACAAGCCAAGCAAATGCCGTATTATACCTACACTGCAACCCATTAGACCCAAGCGGAATTAATATCTTTAGATTGTGCGATAGGGTAGGATTAGAAGTTGGAAAGGATGTCATTGTACCAAAGGACTACAACGAAAACAAGGGGTACGATGTAGCGAAGCTAAACCAAATTTATAATGCGTTTGACTGCTTTATTACCACAACAACCGCAGAAGGTTGGGGATTGACTATTACCGAAGCTATGGCAACCAAAACTTTAGTAGTTTGCCCAAAACATACTTCACTTACTGAAATAAGCGATAATGGTGAAAATACTATTTCGTTTATGTATTTACAACAAAGCGTTTTTGTAAACGATTTTGAAAAAATACGTTTTACTTCAAACCCAGTAGAGGTTAGTACAATTATGGGTGTTGTTTATAATTTACGACACGATGAACAAGAAATACAAGATTTAGCCAAGACCAAAATACAAAAAGCTTATGACAAGGTAAGCGCTATGAGTTGGGAGTTAGTAGCCAAGCAATTCAAGGTTATAGTAGATAAGTTAGCTAAATAGAAAAATAAAAAAAGCCACCAAGTAGGTGGCTATTTTTTTGCTTTAAAAAATAATTAAATTACTTTTTAAATGCCCCAACTTTGTAAGCAATCAATACTAACAACACAATTTGAAGTGTGTTGTGAACATTCGTGCCTCCGAGCCAGTTAGAACTTTTAATGTCGAAAACTCCATCCATTTTTTCTAATTTTTAATTAATTAATTGCAACAAAGATATGTTTATATTAATAACAATAATTTTTTAAATCAAATTTTTTTTATTTTGAAAAAATCTTAATTGTTGAAGGTTAAGCGGTTATATTATTTATAATAACATTTTTTTATTTGTTTTGGTTTATTTACATTTGCTACTTAATGCTTTATAAATTCAAAATGAAACTTTTAGCACCTAACGGAAAACCAAGTAACCTAAATGCTACGCAATACAAATTGGTGCGTACACCAGCGTTCAAAAAATGGTTTGGTGATTGGGAAAAAGACCCAGATAATGCAAGTAAAGTTGTTGACGAAAACGGTGAGCCTTTGGTAGTTTATCATGGAACTGATGTAGAATTTTACAAATTTGACAAATCAAAAGGTAAGGGAAAAATAAAACAAAAAACAATAAATTTTAGCAGTAATAAAAATGTGTCAAAAGATTATGGTAAAAGGGTTATAGAATGTTTTTTGCATATAAAAAATCCAGTCGTTAAAAATTATCATAATGAAAGTTATCACACTATTGATTTTAATGCACGATATGAAAATAAATTTAATGAAATACCCGATGTTATTGTAAATAAATCGTTTGATGAAAAAATATATGATGGTGTTATTTTTTTAAACATTAAAGACAGTAAGAGTAGGTATTCTCAAAATGTTCCAGTGGCAAATAATTATTATGCCTTTAATAATAAACAAGTAAAACTTGCCGATGGTACGAATACAACTTTTGATGGTAAAAATGCCGATATTAGATTTGATGATGGAGGAATTACTCAAAGCAGTACACCTGACTATTTAAGAATGTTTTTAAACTTATAATAATGAATATAAACGAAGATAAAGTAGAAAATACACCAGCTGGAGGTGCTTTAATTGGCAAAAGAAAAGGTCAAACAATGATTCACAATAAAGGGTCAATGTCTGGTTATTTAGTTGGCAAAACACACGCAGAAGGCGGAATAAAAGCAATTAATAAATCAACTGGACAACCACTGGAAATGCAAGGTGGCGAAGTTGTAATTACCGCGCCAGCGGTAAGCGACCAATCCAAACATAATTTTGATGGTAAGATGATGACCAATCGAGAAATTTTATCAACTATCAATGAAAGGGGCGGTGGAGTTGCATTTGCAAAAGATGGTATGGAAATACCTAAAAGAATTAAACGTACTGGTGCAAGTTATAACTACGGAGGTAGAACAATGACTGACCATGAAATATATAAATACATTACTGGAGGAGAAACAACCAAAGTAGTAACTTATAGAGATAAGTACAACAAAAAATATAATTATCCCAAAAACACTTCGCATACTTTAGAAGAAATTTCTAAAGATACCAATGTTTCAATGAAAGGGTTGCAACAAATTTACAATAAAGGAATAGGTGCTTACAAGACTAATCCATCAAGCGTAAGACCAAATGTTAAATCAAAAGAACAATGGGCAATGGCAAGAGTTTATAGTGCCGTAATGGGAGGCAAAGCATCAAAAGTAGATTCAAATGAATTAAAAATGAGTTTAGGAGGAGGTTTACACAAAGACGATTTAGAAAAAGATTCTAAAAGCGGTAATACACCAGCAAGGGATTTGAACAACTACAACGATGTGTTGGATTTAGAAGCCGATGGTGCAATAGGTGGTAATACTGGTTTATTTGATAATGGAGGTCGTGTTACTAAAGCAAAGTATAGAATATTAAATTCAAACGGCAGAATAAAATACACTGGTACAGAAATGGGAAGTTGGTTTACTTTGGAAAAAGCAAAGGAACTTGTAGATTATTCACAAGGTGAAATGATATACGAGTATGATAATAATGGCGACCCAATTTGGGAGGTATTAGCTACTGGTGGCGGTGTTAATAAAAAAGAAAAATCATTTGAATCGGAAGGTAGCACTGAGGGCAAAGGTAAATTATATGAATTTTTTACACCTCAAGTAGTTGCTGATAAAATGTTAGCTTTAGCACAACATTACGGATTTAAAGGAGGTAACGTTTTAGAGCCAGCAACTGGAAGCGGAAGGTTAATTAAGAATTTAAAGGACACCAATATTACTGCTTTTGAAATAAGCAAAGATAATTTTGAAATACTTAAAAGAGAATTTCCAAATGCCGAGTTGTACAATTATAATTTTGAAAAAGCATTTTTAAAGGAACCTCGATTTAACACCTTGTTGAACAGAAAAGGAACTGAAACGTGGTTGAAAGGTGCGCCATTTGATTTAGTGCTGGCAAACCCACCCTATGGTAAGTTTTCTGGTATGTATTCAAGCTATTTTAATTTTAAAGGTCAAGTAGAACACTTTTTTATTTTGCAGACCTTATATCTACTTAAAAAGGGCGGTTTAGGAGTTTACTTAATCCCAAGTTCATTTTTAAGAAATGGGGTATCGTATAATAATATTAAAAAACAAATTTTTGAAATTGCGGAATTTGTAGATGCTTATAGATTGCCTTCTAACATTTTTGAAAAAACGCAAATTGGAACTGATATATTAATTTTAAGAAAAAAATAAAATGAACGCTAAAATAAAAGAAAATATCAATAGCATTTTAGATAATTTAGATGCAGAACAGTATAACCGAATTTCGGATAAGCTTAAATTTAAAGATGGTAGAGAATTGGTTGTAAATATGATTTACAATAGGTTAGAGCAATTTCCAAATTATAGTTTTGCAAATGCTTTAGCTGATGTAGAAGTAACTCTTAAAGGTTTTCAGAATGAATAAGGCAATAGCAAAAAATAAAGCAATCTACGAATTGCTTAGAAAATATAAAAACGAAGATAGTCCAGAAAATTTAAGTCTATCTTATGGTTTTGTACCAGAAAATTTAAAAGACGAGTTTTTAGCGTTAGAAAAAAAGTATTTAATTGAAACCAAAGGTCAAGAAGATACTGATTACGATAAGTCGTTATTTAGCGCATGGTTTTATAGTGAAAATAATAAAATTTTAGGTAAAGAAAAGCAAGGTAGTGGATATATAAATCCAGTATTAACAGTTGGTAGCATAAAGGATATTAATTCAATGATACCTTACGAAATTCAAAATATTGATGCAAGTTCAACGAAGGAAGAAGCACCAATGGAAAATGAAATAGTAAAAAAAGAAACTGTTAGAAAAGAAAAAAGAGTAGAAAATATGACTAATAGAGAAGTAGCAATATCGAAGGAGGTTCTAAATTTTAAAAATGAACCAAAAACCGAAGTTGCAGAAATATTGACAATTGAGGAAAGCTTAAAAATTTATAGTCCAAACATAAGTACACCACAAATTAAGGGTTACGTTTACTATAAACAAAAATTTGGTTCTCCTATGTTTGGTTGGGAAAAATGGTTTTTACCTTCTAAAACAAATAGAGGTAGATTAGCTTACGCAACACAAAGTTTTTCACTAAAAAATCAACAATTTCAAGATATTAAAAACGTGCCTTCTGGAACGCTCATAGGGGTTAAAACAAAATTTAAAAATGAATATGACAATGAGGTTTTTTGGGTAATTAAAAATGAAAATAAAGAACTTTATTACGCAAGTGAAAGAAATTTTAAAGAGGTAGATTCATTTGCTACTGTTGATGAAGCTGAACTCGTAAACCTTGTGAAACAAAAAGGACTATGCTACGATGGAGATGATTATGTGCCAGTATATATGTATGTTTTTGGTGATATTTTTGAAATTAAAGAAAAACTGGTAGGAAAGTATAATCGTGAAACAGATAAATTTGAAGGAGGTTACAAAGATTTACTAATTGAAAAATTTGGTCTTGACATTGCTGATTGGCAAGAAGGCTTAATTGAAAGTGCTTTAAAAACAAAATATAATTTTGATTTTGGAAACACTATTGTTTCTGAAAGACCATATTTATCAAAAGAAAATGATTTATCACACACATTTATGATTGTTGATTTGGATGTTGATAGCGGTGTTTCTATACAACGACATTTTGATGACTTAGACCGCAACAATAGACGAAAAAAACAAGTAGACTATGGTAGAGATTATGGTAAAAAATCTATAAGCTTATTTGAAGCATACGAGATTTGGTTTTTGTATAATGTTAATAACAATATGCTTGATAAAACCACTGTGGATGATATTAAAAATTTATATTTTAGAAACGGAAACGTATTTTTGTCTGAAGCTTCTAAACAAAAAGACAAAAAAGACCAAGAAAAAGAAAAAGACGAAAGACGAATTTTAGCTAAAATTGAAGGAGATAAATTTTATTCTGAATTTTTGGCTACTGCTTTGACAAGGGCAGATTTAATGGGTCTAAACTTGATTTTTAATAAGTCATTCAACAATTTTGTAACTTATGATTTAAACAAAGTACCAGTAGGTTTTGAAGCCAACAATAAGATTTTTAACTTAGATAATTTTAGATTAAAACCAGTTCAAAGAAATGGTTTAGCCTTTTTAAATATTAATAATTCTGGATGCCTTGCTTATGATGTTGGTTTTGGTAAAACATTAACCGCTATACACAATTTAGCTATGTTGCTAAAACAAGGTTCAATCAAAAGACCCGTAATTGCCGTACCAAAACAAGTTTATAAAAACTGGATTTATGAAATGTTCGGATATTGGACTAATGGTGCTGAACGTAATACGGTTGCGTTTAAAGATTCTCGATTTGTAAATGGTGCTTTAACTGGCTCTAAATACAAATTGAATGATTGGTTTAATTTGGGAACAAATAGAAATGTAGAAAATAAAGAAATTCCAGAATACACCATCACGTTATTAACATATCAAGGTTTAGAAAAAATAGGATTTTCTGAAAAATTACATGGAGAAATTGCAGATGATTTTTTTGAAATATTAAATGTAAAAAAAGAAACAGAAACTTCAAGGTCAATTGAAAAAGAAAAAGAAAAAACCGAAAGTTTAGTAGGTAAAGCATTGGCTAAAACTGAATATGATATTGATGTTTTAGGATTTGATTATATGGTATTGGATGAAGCACACGCTTTTAAAAATATATTTGCAAGCTTTGCAATACCAGAAGAATTTAGGGATAGCTGGAGGATGAGTAAAGGCACTCAATCTTCGAGAGCATTAAAAGCATTTACATTATCATTATACATTCAAAAAAAATATAATGGAAACGTAAATATGCTTACTGCAACACCATTTACAAATTCACCTTTGGAATTGTACTCAATGTTGTCTATGGTAGGTTACAACTATTTGTTAAGTTCAAATATAAATAATCTATTTAAGTTTTTATCATTATTTATTGAAACGCAAGTTGAATATACGGTTGATTACAAGCAAGACATTGTATTAAATACCGTTATTAAATCCTTTAAAAATAAAAATATACTTCGAGATATACTTTATAGATATTTCGATTATCAAGATAACCCTAAAGATGCTGGAGTAAAAAGACCTTGTAAAGTGAATTTTCCTAATAAAGAAACTTCTACATTTTTACAAATGTCTGATTTGCAAATTGAAGCGCAAGCTATGGTTATTGAGGAAGCCGATAGCTATGATAGAGAAACTAATAGAGGTGCGGTAGGTAGAGCGTTGTCTTGGGCAAAATCAAATGCTTTTAGTCCATATTTAATTCCAAATATTGAAATGTATTCGGATTTAGATGAATTTATAAATGAAAGTCCAAAAATTAAATATACAATCGAATGTATAAAAACAGTTAAGGAATTTCACGAAAATTTAAAACAAGAATGTAGCGGTCAAGTTATTTACTCAAATAGAGGTAAAGACTTATTTAAAGATTTTAAAAAAGCATTAGAACGTGAGTGCGGTTTTGTGAAAGGGGTAAAATTTGGTTCTGAATCAGTCGATGAAGTAGAAATTATTACCAGTAGCGGAACAGAAGCCGAATCGGATAGAAAAGAGTTAGTCAAAGATGCCTTTAACGAAGGTTATGTAAAAGTTATAATTGGTACTGCTACAATTCAAGAAGGTATCAATTTACAAAAAAGAGGTACAGTACTTTATAATTTGGATTTAGACTGGAACCCTACTGCATTTAAGCAATTGGAAGGTAGAATACACCGACAAGGAAATATGTTTAAATATGTGCGTATTGTTGTACCAATGTTACAAGATAGTTTAGATAGTTTCCTTAATCAAAAATTAGATGAAAAATCTAAAAGGATTGCTTCTATCTGGGATAAAAATAACTTAGTAAATGATTATTCAGTTAGTGATGCTTTAGACCCAATGGAAATTAAATTTAACCTTATAAAAGACGAAATGAAATTAGTCGCTATGAGGTTAGATATTAACAAGGAAAAAGCTAAAAAAGAATTTTCAATTTCTGAAGATAAATTTAAAACTTTTGATAAATTAAACGAAGCAATAGAGAATTTTGAATATTACAAAAAGCAAAATTTAAACGATATTGAATATACTGTAAATAACTACAATAAATACTTACAAATGATTGATAAGTATGTTAGTGAAAAAGATGCTGAATGGAATAAGACAAATAAAAAAGCCATTACGGATTTAAAAATTAAAATCCAAGAAGTTTTGGATATGTACGAAGATTATAAAATTAATGGTGTATGGAAGTCATTATTTGAATTTAAACGTGCTTGTGAAAATAGAAAATTTGTTGCTTTGACAAAAGGCGAATATGAAGATTTTGAAATTAATTATAGGAATTTATCAAAAAAATACGAAAACGATTATTATGCCCAATTAAATGGATTTAATTATTCATTTGGTAATTTAATATCGTATTATGGAACTGCAAAAAAATTAGAAAAAAATCTATTGCAACCATACGGATTGACCATGTTTGACGATTTTTCAAATATAAAAAGAGAGTATTTAGATAATTACGAAAAAGCTAAAGCAAGTTTAGAATATTTAGATACTGAGGAGTATCAACAAGGGGTACTTGCTGAAATTAGAAACGAATTGGAAAAAAGACAAGGAGATATTGGTTCATTGGAAGATAGAGTTGATGCCTTTGCCAATACCAATAATTTACTTACATACCCATTTGAAGATAAAGAATCAGATAATTGCGATATACCTAAAACAGAAAATGTAGAAGCGGTTAAATACATTAAAAAAGAATTGGTGTTGACAGAATACCTTGATTCTAATGATATGGACTTATTAACAACTAAAAAGAAACTCAATAAGATAAAAGACTTCTTTAACTATTCTGAATTACAAGTGGTAAAAGCAAATGTTGGTGAGTATTCAGATAGTATAATAAAGCTTTATGATTACATTAAAGATATTCCAGAATTGTACGCAACTGATGGAGTGACAGAAAAAACCGCTTATTTACATTATTTTAGTAGTTCAAGTGATTGGTATATTATTGAATTAGGTAAAGGTGATATATTTGATGATGATAGCGATATTCAAAAAGAAGCGTTTGGTTACGCTATCTTAAATGGAGATATGGAAAATGCCGAGTATGGGTATATGAATATTGATGAAATCAAAAAGTATGCTGAATTGGATTTGCATTTTCAACCACAAAGCTTAAATAACATTATCGACAAACGTAAAAAATATGATGAAGCAGAAGAAGTTTCATTCCAGTTAGACAAAGCTACGGATGTCGTTGATGTAAGTCCAAGTTCGGAACAAACTGAAATTTTGGAGGCTATTGAAACATTGCAATTATTATTGGAATATTCGTCTAAAAAAGAGAAAAAAGAAATTAACGAAGCTATTGAGGTTTTACAAATATTATTAGATTAACAAATAACTAAATACTATGAATACTGAAAAAATTGAAAAATTAAAAAAAGGATTAAACAATAGTCAAATCCCAGAAAGTTTAAAAGAAAAAATTAGACAACAGATTAGTAGATTGGAAGATGAGGACAAAGCAAACCAACCAGTTACTAAAGCTGAAATTGAAAAAATCGAAGATAAAATTGAAGATGCGGTTGAAGTAGCTGAAAAAAAAGAGGAACAAGCTGAAGCCAAAAAGCCTTCAATTGCAAGAAAACCTCGAACAAAAAAAGCCGTTGAACCAAAAGCGAAAACTGTAAGAAAGCCAAGAGCCAAAAAGGTTGTTGAGCCAAAAACAACTACTGCAAATAAAAAAAGTGCTATGGCATTGGCTAAAGAAATTCGCAAGCCAAACGAAAAATGGAACGAAGCGGTTAAACGTGCTGGCGCAACTATGCGAGGTGAAGTTAAAGAAGCAACCAAAAAAGTAACTTCTGAATTAGAAAAGTTAAAAGCTTTTGTAAAAAGAAGAAAGGAATTAAAAACTATTGCTGGAACTAATTTATTAAGAGATTCAAAAAGAAAAGCAAAACCGAGAGGAAGCAGAACTGTAACACGTTCGGGTGAAACTTCTAATCAATATGGTACTTTTGATAATAAGTTAGGTAGAAAATATTCTGAAAATAGAGAAAATCGTACTGATAGATTAGCACCTAAATATCCTAAAAATTCACCTTATTTAGCTGGTGGCGGTGGAATCAATTTAAGTGATGATAAATACAAATATGACTTAATGGATATTGGTCAATTTTCTTTGCCAGAAAATGTAAGAAAAAGCGATGAAGAATATTATACAATCGGTAAAGAAGTAGTTGAAAAAGATTACGATGGAGATTTAGATTTAGCTTATAACATGGTTGTTAGACTTGGAAACAAAGAAAGGTTTGTTGGTGGCGGTGGAGTACCATTTAAACCTTACGGAAAAACAAAAGGTAAGTTTAAAATTACTTATATGGCTGATGGAAAAAAACAATCAGAAATTTGGGAAACTTTAGAAATGGCTTTAGATAATGCTAAAAGATACCAAAGAATTGGAGAGTTTAGTAAAGTAGAAGTTTTTGATGAAAACAACAAAAAAATAATGGCTGATGGTGGCTACAATGAAGGTATCGAAGAAGATATTGACATGACTGATGATTATGTTTTAAGAGTAAACAAAGGTGTAGAGCCAAAAGATAGAGCAAGCATGAAAGAATGGATGGCTAAAACCAACGAATCAAGGGAAGCTATGACTTATGAATTAGGTGGCGCATTTATGCAAACTGATTTAGCTGGTAATACTGGCGGTGGAACACTTGGATTAAGTCCAAATATGCCATTAAGCGGTGTTTCTGGTACTTATTACACTGGATTAGTAGGTGAAACTGGTGCTTTGTCAAGCGGTGAAATGTTTGCTGGTGGTGGTTCTTTACAAAAAGGCAAAATCAAAAATTGGTATATGAAAAATTACCGAACTGATACTTTAGGGAAAAATCTTGATGCTGATAGTACTTTTGAAGATGTTTGGACTGCCCTTAATAATGGTACTGATGTTTATTCTGTTTTTGGTGTTGGAGATAGTCTTATAAGAGAGCGAATATTTACTGAATTAGCTAAAATTTATAATGTTGACTATGATTATATTTACCAAAAGTGGTTAGATTCAGATGATTATGCTCGTGGCGGTGGTATTCGTAAAGTAGGAAACCGAGAATATCCTTTAGGTAGAAATTGGACAAACGACCATAATCAAGTTAATAAGTCAGAAGAACACGAAACAAGTTATAATAGAAAAAGGTCTTTTGCCAATGGTGGTGCTATGATGGCAAACCAACAAATTATTGATGATGCCTCACAACACTACGTTAACTACTACTTAAACGATGGCGCAAGTGCTGGTATGTTTAAAGATGGAGGTGCAATCAAAAATCAATATGCTGGCAGAACACCAAAAGATATTTGGAATAACCTATCTATAAGACAAAGGATGCATTTTTTACAAGACCATGAGGAGGAAATTTTAGAAGATAAAAAGCTTAGATATTTTACTGATAATGATTTAGTTGAATTAATTCATACAGAATGGTTAGAATTAGACGATGATGTTAAAAATGCTTTTGCAGACCATACTTCAAGAGGTGAATATGCTGGTGGAGGCGAAATAAGAAGATTTGACCGACATGAAGAAATGGATGGAAATACCAGAACAGAAATTTTAGATGCTATTAGAAATCCAAACGTTTCACATAGACTTGAAAACTATTTATTTGGTCTTTTTGATGGATATGATTATTCAGATGTTGAAGATTTTAAATTAGAAATAAAAAAATTGAAATCAAAAGATTCTAAAGCGTATAAAGAAGTAGTTGACATTTACAAAAAAGTAGATAAATATAATTTCAAAAATTATAAAGATAATTATGCAACTGGCGGTTTGATGCACAACCATACAGAAATGGAGGATAGTTACGCTCGTGGCGGTGGAATAAGAACTGTAAATGGTAGAGAATATTCAACTGGCAGAAATTGGACTAATGACCATAGACAACATAATAAAGGGGAAGATTACGAAGTACCAATGAGTAAAAGAAGATAAAATGAGAAAACAATTCGATGATATTGGTTATGCTGATTTAGCTAAATCAAAACCAGAAGTAATTAATGAAGCAAAAATGGCTGAATATGATGCTCAAATTCCAGAAATTGATATTGAAAAAATAAGAACCATTGACCTTAACATTAAAGACAATAAAATAACATCACTTGATGATTCAATAAGAGTTTTAAAGCAGATTTACGACAAAGGAAGTATAAATGCTTACGAGGAAGTAAAAATACTTTTTTTAGATAACTCGAATAAAGTAATAGGTATTTACAATCATTCAAAAGGTGGTATTACTGGAACTGTTATCGATGTTGAAATGGTTTGTGCTTTAGCTTTAAAATGTTTAGCAAAAGGGGTAATTATGTCGCACAATCATCCAAGTGGTGCTTTGAAGTTTAGTAATGCCGATATTCAAATGACAAAAAGTTTAAAAAATGCTTTGAATTTATTTAACATAGCGCTTTTGGATAGTATTGTAATTACTGAATATGGATTTGCAAGCATGGTAGATGAAGGTATTTTAGTCAATGGAGGTAGTATTCATAAAGCTGGAGATAGAAAAAACTTTTTTGACGATGGTGGCGAAGTAGAGTTTATTGAGTATGGTGATTCAGAAATTATGTATGAACCACACTACAAAAAATTCTACGCTAATGATATGGAGTTTGATAACCTTGAAGATGCTAAAAAATTCATAGATAGTGGAGAAGTTCCCTATTTCATAAAAGATGCTTATTCTAAAGGTTTGTTTGCTGGTGGCGGTGGATTAAAATTTGGTAGTTACGGAGAAATTAGAACTAAAAAATTTACAGATAAAGACTATGAAGTTATTGTTAATCCAGAAAAATTAGAAATTAATGTTATCATAACTAATAAAGATACTGTTGACCAAGAAGCCTTAGAAGATACTGGTATATTATTTCGTAAAGAAGATTTCGGTTATTCAATGGAAGCTGATAACAAAACAGAATATAATAAAGCATTAAAAGTACTTTTAGGAGTTGCTAAAAGATTTGAAGATGGCGGTGGAGTTAAAAGAAAAATGGATTTAAGCGATTCTGTAATTTATCAAGACAAAGTTTGGTATATAACTGAAAAAAATGGAGTTGTTGGATTAATGAATTTTAAGCAAGGTTCTTGGGGTAGTAATTATCCCTTTATTCCTTTATCAAGAATTTCTCAATCAGAAATAACCGATATGATGGGTAGAGAAGTTGAAATTCCTTATTTGGTTAAAGATTTTGCTTATGGTGGTGATTTCCCCGATGTTGGTGAAACAATCAAAGGGTCAGATATTGACTATGATATGAAAGATTATTTTAACAGAACCAATAAAAAATTGATAATAACAACTAAAGATAACAAAATTCATACTGGTGGTTCAGTAACTAAATTTTATAATGATTTAATATTTGTAGCTAAAGATAAGTTTGATATTCCAGTAAAAGATATTTTAAAAGTGAAAATTTTAAAATAGAATATGCTTAATGCCTTGCTATTCAAATAAATATTATATTTGTAAATTAATAACCTAAACAATAAAAAAAACACTATGGAAACAGTAAGAGAATT
>Ga0209400_1002203_pt1 | contig 14942 bp, 14 predicted proteins | sample M_130807_EF_Meta_FD_187313 | JGI IMG/M metagenome (GOLD analysis project Ga0209400, IMG submission 187313) | Freshwater microbial communities from Lake Montjoie, Canada to study carbon cycling - M_130807_EF_MetaG (SPAdes) (version 2) | ecosystem: Environmental > Aquatic > Freshwater > Lake... | reverse complement strand
ACTAAGCAATTCAGCAAAACGCCATTGCACGACAATTATTCGCATGGCGCAGATGCTTTTAGGTATATCGGTCTGATGGTCAATGAGCCTAAAGAGCGCAGAAAGCCAAGACCTACTGCAAATTATGGTGGTCAACATTCTTGGATGAGTTAAAATGACCCCAAATCACTTAGGGCAACATCATGGCTGATGATTACGACTCACGAATTCAAGAGGCAATAGAGTTCCTCAAGTTTGCTAATGATGCAGACACAATGAACCGTCAAGAGGCTTTAGAAGACCTAAAGTTTGGCGGTGGCGATCAATGGCCTGTGGAACTGCAAAACTCCCGCAATCTTGAATCACGCCCCGTTATCACGGTTAACAAAGTTGATAACTATTGCCGCCAAGTCGCCAACCAACAACGCCAGCAGCGCCCCCGAATCAAAGTTCATGCGACAAATACGCATGATGACATGGTGGACGCACAAACCATTGGCGGGATTATTCGACACATTGAGGTTAACTCTAACGCTGACCATGCTTATGACAATGCGTTTGAATACGCAGTCCGCATGGGTTGGGGTTATATGCGAGTTAAGACAAACTATGTCTCAGAGGATTCGTTTGACCAAGAAATTTACATTGATCCTGTGGACAATCCTTTTACCGTTTACTTTGATCCCAATTCGGTAGCGCCAGACGGGTCAGACGCAGACCGTTGTTTAATTACAACAATGATGCGAAAAGATGAATTCCGCAAGTTATATCCTGATGCTCAAGACGGTGGCACAAGTTTTACACAACGTGGAACGGGCGATTCGCAGTCTGAGTGGATTACCAAAGAGGACATTCGCCTTGCTGAGTATTACTACACGGTCAAAGAAAAGGCTACTTTGTACCTTTTGAGTGACGGCACATCAACATTTGCTGACGATAAAGATTTCTTTAAACGCCTTGATGCTTACGGCATTACGGTGGTGGACAAGCGTGATTCGTACAAAAAGACAATTAAATATGTAAAGCTGACCGCAGTAGAAATTATTGAGGAACGTGATTGGGCGGGTAAATACATTCCAATTGTCCCCGTGTACGGTCGTCACATCATTATTGGTGACAAGCGCAAAAAGTTTGGAATGATTCGTTATGCCAAAGACCCACAACGGATGTATAACTTTTGGCAAACTTCAATTACAGAAAGCGTTGCACTTGCCCCTAAAGCTAAGTGGTTGATTGCTGAAGGACAAGATGAGAATCACGAATCTGATTGGGCAAATGCCAACATCAAGTCTTTCCCACTACTGAGATACAAACAGACTGATATTGATGGTCGCCCTGCGCCAGCGCCTACTAGACTACAACCAGAGCCGCCCCCAACTGGCGTTATGGCTGCCGCTATGGGTGTGGACAACGACATTAAAGCAATCATGGGTGTGTTTGACCCTGCACAGCTTGGTCAAGGCAACATTTCAGGCAAGGCTTTGAATGGTCAGCAACAACAAGTTGACCTAACAAACTTTGACTATTACGACAACCTTACACGGTCAATTGCTCACATTGGCAAAATTTGCCTAGACCTTATTCCTAAGATTTACGATACAGAGCGTGTCATGCGAATCATTGGCGATGATGGCAAGCCCGAATTGTTGACGATCAATCAACGGGATTCTGTTGGCAGAGTGCTGAACGACATTTCTGTGGGTCAATACGATGTGGTGATGGAGACAGGCCCAGGCTATAACTCCAAGCGCCAAGAGGCTGTGGACAATATGCTTCCATTGTTGTCTGCCACACCAGAATTGATGAAAGTGGCGGGTGATTTGGTGTTTAGAAACATGGATTGGCCTGGCGCTGACATTATTGCTGACCGCCTTGCCGCTGCTAACCCAATGGCTCAAATTGACGATAAGTCTAAAGTGCCGCCACAAGTACAAATGCAATTGGCTATTTCACAGAAGCAGATTCAGGAACTTACACAGGCGCTTCAAGCTAGAGATTTAATGCTTAAAAACCGCATGGACGTTGAGCAATTACGTCAAGATTCCGAGACCAAGCGCACTCTAATGAAAGAGACAAACAAGGCGCATGAAGTTGAGATTCGTGAGCAAAGTGATCGTGCCGAAATGCAATTGCGGGTGGATGGTCAAGCACACGATACTGTGCTGAAAACTCAGACTCAAATTGAGATAGAACGCATGAAAGCAGACATAGCTATTCAATTGGCTACTTTGGACAGAATGACGCTTAAAAATGCTTCTGCCGAAACAACTGAACGGGCTATTTGATTTTTAAAAGAATTTGTGGTAAAAACCACTAAACCGTACCTATGAGGTTCATAGGGTCAAATCGTTGGGAAACGTATGTCCGATAAAGAAGCGGGTCAAGTATTGACTAGCGAGAATGCAGCAGAATTTTATGCAAACAGATTAGGTTTAGCTGAATCCCCTGCGGATACTGAGGCGGTTGAGGAAACTCCCGAGCCAGTAGCCAAGGCAGAACAGAGTGAACCGAAAGAGGCAGAAAAGGAAGCAAACCAAGAGGGTGAGCGTAAGCAAAATCCTAAACTTGAAAAGCGGTTTTCAGAGATAACCAAGCAACGTGAGGAAGCTAGGCAAGAAGCCCAGCGGGAACGCCAAGCTAGGGTAGATTTAGAACAGCGTTTGGCGGCAATGGAACAACAGAGACAGCCACAAGCTATCAATGTTGACCAAGAGCCACAACCAAGCCAGTTCAGCGATGCGTTTGAGTATGCGAAGGCTCTAGCCGAGTTTTCAACAGAAAGAGCGTTAGCGGAACGGGATAGGCAAGTAGCACAGGCAAGAGAGCAAGAAGCGCAGCAAAAGATTATCCAATCTTGGGCGCAAAAGGTTCAAGATGCCAAAGCGGAATTGCCCGATTTTGATGATTTGGTCGCATCTAGTGATGTTGTCGTGAATAACGCAGTCCGTGATGCAATTCTGGAGAGTGATGTAGGCCCAAAAATCCTGTATCACCTAGCTGAAAACAATGACCTAGCCAAAAAGATCGCCAGCTTGAGTCCAAATGCAGCGCTTAGAGAGATTGGGAGACTAGAAGCAAGGTTTGAGGCAAAGCCTGAGACCAAGCAGACAGCCCCTGTTGTAAGAAGTAAAGCACCAGCACCGATTCAACCGATTCGTGGTGGTCAAGGTCAACCTGATGTACCCATGTCCGCTAATGGCGAATGGCATGGTAGTTATCAGGCGTGGAAATTGGCACGCAAAGCGGGTAAGATTCGGTAAACCTAATCTATTTGGAGTAATTTAAAATGTCAAACAATTTATTGACGATTAGCAAGATCACCAACGAAGCGTTGATGGTCTTGGAAAATGAACTGACTTTCACATCGGAAGTTGACCGCAACTATGACGACCAATTTGCTGTCGTAGGTGCAAAAATCGGTAACACCGTTAACGTCCGTAAGCCTGGTCGTTTCATCGGTACTACTGGCCCCGCCCTGAACGTGGAAGACTTTAACGAGACATCTGTCCCCGTTACTTTGTCTACACAGTTCCACGTTGACACACAGTTCACAACACAAGACTTGGCTCTGTCCTTGGATATGTTCTCTGACCGAGTGTTGAAGCCCGCTATTGCAGCTATTGCCAACAAGATTGACCGTGATGGTATGTCTATGGCTACCCTGCAAACTGCCAACATCGTTGGTACTGCTGGCACACCGCCCACAGGTTTGATTACTTATCTGACTGCTGGCGCTTACCTTGACTCTGAAGGCGCACCCCGTGACGGTCGTCGTTCATGTATTGTTGAGCCTTTTACAAGCGCAACAATCGTGGACAGCTTGAAGGGTTTGTTTGTTCCTCAAGAAGCCATTGGCGATCAGTACCGTAAAGGTTTGATGGGCCGTGACTCTGCGGGCATGAACTGGAAGATGGATCAGAACGTGGTAAGCCAAACCTTTGGCAACAATTCCACAACAACTGTGACAGCTTCTGTTAGCACCACAACCGCAACAGGTTTTTTAGCCTCTGGTTGGGCATCTTCTAGCACTATCACATTGACAGCCGCCAACACAGGTACATTAAACCTGAACGCTGGTGACACTATCCAGATTGCTGGCGTGTTTGCTGTCAACCCACAGAATCGTCAAGCCTACGGCACTAACAAACTTCGCAACTTTGTTGTGAAGGCTGCTGCGTCCGTTGCCTCTGGTTCTTCTGTGTCTGTGACAGTTAGCCCCGCTGTGATCACCGCTGGTCAGTTCCAGAACGTGTCTATCCCGACAACTTCTAGCACTGCCGCTGTGACTCAGTTCAACAGCACAGGCACTGTTTCACCACAGAACATCATCATGCACCGAAATGCGTTCACATTGGCTGTAGCCGATCTGGAATTGCCAGAAGGTGTGCATTTTGCTGGTCGTGCAAGCGATAAGGAAATTGGTTTGTCAATGCGTGTTGTGCGTCAGTACACCATCAACAATGACTCTATTCCTACACGTTTGGATGTTTTGTATGGTTGGGCGCCTCTGTACCCTGAACTCGCTTGCCGAGTCGCAGCCTAATGGTCAAGGGGGACTAATCATCCCCCGTTCTAAACTTTATTTAAGGAAATATCATGGCAAATCCAGGCCCAGCAAGTACCACAACGATTCACCCCTCCAATTTGGCATCTAACCAAGCAATCCGTCTTTTGGGCGTAGTGACTGGTGTTAACGTCAACGGAACTGGTGATCAAGCGGTTATCGCAATCAACAACTCCACAAACTACTCTGTGAGTAACGTGGTTTTCACCAATGCTTCAATTTCATTGACTACTGCCGCTGCGGGTGTATTTACAGCCCCTAGCGCTGGTGGTACTGCAATTGTTTCTAATGCGGCTTTGTCAGCTTTGACAGGATCAACCGTAGTATCACAACGTACCGTTGCAACAACTGCTACACAAACAGCTCAAAACCTGTATGTGAACGTAGGAACTGCACAAGGCGCTGTTGCTACTATGGACGTTTATGTCTATGGCTACGACTTCAGCGTTTACTCCTAAACTCTGAAATGAGCTAAGAAAAGCCACTCTCAAAAGGGGTGGCTTTTTCTTTATTTAGCGTTACAATTTAATCTATTCTTGAAAAGGAATCATCATGTCTAAAACGACTATTTCCCGTGGAAACGTCTTGGCACAAACCATTGTGCAAGTGACTTTCCCGAGCACCACATTTGCAACAACATCAACAGAAGTCACCTTGACTGTGCCTGGTGTTAAAGCCAATGATTTTGTGCAAGCGCAAATCGATGCCGCAATGACTGTTGGCGTTGGCATTGGTAATGTTTACACAACAACTGATAACCAAGTTATCGTGCGTTTGTTGAACTTGACTGGTGCTTCTGTGACTCAAGCGGCTGCCTCAATGTTGATTACCGTGAAGTCTTGCGAAGATCAGCCTATCCCTGCGAATGTTGTCTAATCATGGCTAATACATCAGTCATCCGCACCGCTGGATTAACAGTCGCCATTTCGGTGACGGCTTCATCCACAGCCGCTGTTCTGATTGATGACACTACCAATGACCAAGTTAACTACGCCTCATTTCTCAATACTGGTTCTGCCAATGTTGCTGTAAATGTGGGCGATGCTAACGTGGGTGCGGCTGTGTTGCCAGTTAGCGGTTCTACTACTGGAAACTTTGTGTTGCCAGCTTCTATGACTACCCCAATTGTCTTGGCTGTCCCCACAACGCCCTTTTATGTTCGCATGATTGGATCGGCTTCTGGCCCATCCATTGTTTATGTGACTGCTATCGCTGACCAATCCTAAGAGGCGCTATGTCTGACCCTGCACAATCCATAGAACAAAACATTCTGCCTGTACAGGCGTTGTTTAATGTTGATAAAACTTTTAACACGTTTATTGGTCAGGGTCAGCCATTTTATGCTTCTATAAACCCAAGTCAATCTGGGTTAAGCATTACAAACAGCACTATTAATAGTACGACTATTGGTGCGACGACTCCATCATCTGCGGCTTTTACGACTGCAACAGTTTCAACCGCCCCTGTAAACGGAAATGATGTTGTTAACAAAACATATTTAGATTACTTTGCTGCGGGACTTTCTTGGAAACAACCAGTTCTGTGTGCAACTACGGTAAATATAACCCTGTCAGGGCTTCAAACGCTTGATGGCGTGACCGTTGTAGCAAGTGATAGGGTATTGGTCAAGAATCAATCAACAGCGTCACAAAACGGCATTTACTTAGCTTCTGCGACTGCCTGGTCAAGAGCGCCTGATGCTGACGTTTGGACAGACTTAATTTCTGCTTTGGTATTTGTTGAAAGCGGCAGTACCCTTTCAGGTTCTGCTTGGTATTGCTCTGCACAGCCAGGCGGCACAATTGGCACAACTGCAATCAATTGGTCAAACTTTTCTGTTGCCGCTACATACACAGCTGGAACGGGATTAACGCTTTCTTCATATCAATTTAGCATCACTAATACGGGTGTGACTGCTGCGGCCTATGGATCGGCCTCTAAGACTTTGACCGCTACGGTTAATGCACAAGGCCAATTAACTGTTTTAGCCGCTTCAGATATTGCGATTGCAAACACTCAAGTTTCAGGCTTGGGCACAATGTCCACTCAAAATGCCAATTCAATTACCGTTACGGGTGGTTCAATCAACGGCACAACGATTGGCGGCACAACAGCTGCTGCCGTTACAGGCACAACAATCACAGCTAACACTCAGTTTACAGGCGCTGGAACGGGTTTAACGGGTACTGCAACAAGTTTATCTATTGGTGGAAGCGCAGGGACTGCAACAACTGCAACAAATTTGGCGGGCGGTGCGGCTGGTTCTGTTCCATATCAATCAGGCGCTGGTGCAACAACATTTTTAGCGGCTGGCTCAAATGGTCAGTATTTGACATTGAGTAGCGGTTTGCCCGCTTGGGCATCTTTGCCCACATCAGTATCGTCATTTAGTGCGGGTTCAACTGGTTTAACCCCATCTACAGCCACAACAGGCGCAGTCACATTGGCTGGCACGTTAGCTGTGGCCAACGGTGGCACAGGGGTGACCGCATCAAGTGGTGCAAATTCTGTAGTTTTGCGTGATGCAAATGGAAATACAAGCATCAATTCAGTAGCAGAAGGTTTTGTGAACGTAGCCGCGGCTGGCACAACTACTACGTTAACAGCCAGTTCAGCACCTAATTACTGCGTTACAGGCTCTGGTGGTCAAACTTACCAATTGCCTGATGCAACTACGCTGACTGCTGGTTCAAATTATTTTTTCAACAACAACCAAACAAGTGGAACAATCGTTGTTAAAAATAACTCTGGAACAACAATTGCAACCATTCAATCTGGTGGTTATGTTGAAATTTTGTTGTTGGTGGCTAGTCCCGCGGCTGGTTCATGGGACGTTCACGCTTACGCACCAGCAAATGTTTCTTGGTCAACCAATACGTTTGATTACGCTGGCTCTATCACTTCAGCCACATGGAATGGTGTTGCAATAGCAATCAATCGTGGCGGTACAAACGGGACTGCAACACCGACTGCTGGCGCTGTGCCTTATGGAACTGGTACGGCTTACGCATTTACTGCGGCTGGCACTTCTGGACAAGTTTTACAGTCAAATGGTGCATCAGCCCCCACATGGGTAACACCAGCGGTTTATGCGACTGTGACTGATGACACAACAACAAACGCAACACGTTATCCATTGTTTGCCGCAGTCACGACAGGAAATCTGACAACAGAATATGTCAGTTCTACTAGACTTCAATTTAATCCAAGCACAGGCGCTTTGACCGCCAACCAGCTAATCATTGCACCATAAAGGAAAATCATGGGACAGTTAACATTTCAAGCGACATTGGGTGGTTCGGTCAATTTGGCAGGGCCTAACACCGCATCGACAACCACTTTTACATTGCCAGCGGCTGATGGCACAAGCGGTCAAGCATTAACAACAAATGCGTCTGGCACATTGGCATTTGCCAATATTCCACTTGCTTCTGCTGTTTCGGGAAATTTGCCAGTTACAAACTTAAATTCAGGCACTTCTGCTAGTTCATCAACATTTTGGCGTGGTGATGGTACATGGGCAGCGGCTGGCGGTGGTAAGGTTTTGCAAGTTGTGCAAGGTACAAAAACAGGTGCTACTTATACGGTATTGAGTACCTATCTTTCAACTGGTGTGTTTGCAACCATTACCCCATCATCAAGTACAAGCAAAATTATGATGATTGCAACAAGCGGTCAATGCTATCAACAACCTGGCGGTTTAAGAATAAGGTTATATCGTGGAACAAGTGGAGAGGGAAGTGGTAGTTCTATTGTTTCAGATATTGGATATGGGGTTCTTAGTGGTGACGCTTTAGGCGCTACTGTAAATTGGCTTGATAGTCCCGCTTCTACTAGCGCATTAACATACACAATTATGCAAAAATCAGAAAATGGAAGCAGTTTGGTTGGTTTTGCTGGCGGTAGTTATTGTTCTATATTACTTTTGGAGATTGGCGCATGAACGCAAATTACGCTTTAGAGCTTATTGCTCTATATCCAACTGTCGTCAATATTGATGGCAATGATGCTTTTGACGCAAATGGAAATAAAATTGAATACGATGCCGCTTTAGTGCAAGCAAAGGTAGATGCAAAATCTTACATTGCTAAACGAGCCGCAGAATATCCTCCTATGGCTAACTATCTTGATGGGATTGTTAAGGGTGATCAAGCACAAGTGCAAGCATATATTGATGCGTGTTTGGCTGTAAAAGCTAAATATCCTAAACCCTAATCAGCATGAGATTTGTTTGGAAAATCTCCGAATTAAAAGGTGATGACAAAGCCATATTTCAGGCTAAGTATCACGTTTCATTGATTGAAAATGATCTGAGAATTGAGACAGAGGGATATTGGGACTTTGACCCTACAAAGGCGACAATTCCAACAGCCCAAGTAACCGAGGAAATGGTTGAGTATTGGATTGATCAAGGCACTACCCAAAACGGGGTAAGTAGCATAAAATCAAGGCTAATAGAGCAACTTGAATCTGTCAAAAAACAACAAGAAATTGCTTTGCCTTGGAAGCCGCCCACATTTAAGTTAAGTTAAGGAATCACTATGGCTGTGCCTTATGACATTGTTAGCAGAGCGCTAAAAGACATTGGTGCATTGGAAAGTGGTGAAACCCCTACTCCAGACGCAGCGCTTGATGCGTTTGAAATGCTAAACGACATAATTGACCAATGGTCAAACGAAAACATGATGGTTTTCAATGTCACAGAAATTATTTGCCCTGTGATTGCGGGACAAACACAATACACAATTGGCCCTAACCCATCGACTCAAAACTTTATCGGTGCGTCTTTTACAGGCTCAATCTCAGGCACAACTTTGACCGTGACGGGGATTGCATCAGGCGCTATCGCACAAGGGCAAACCCTTAGTGGCACAGGAATTACAACAGGAACAAAGATTACTCAATTTTTGACAGGCGCTGGTGGCAACATCAATGAAGTTGGTACATATCAACTGAACATATCACAGACCGTTGCATCCACTTCAATTACGGCTTACTACCAAAAGCCTTTGAATCTTGATTCTGCATTTGTTAGGGTAAACACTACGTCTAATGGGCAACCAATTACAGGCGGTGGCTTGGATTACCCAATGTCAGTTTTGGCATTGCAAGATTATCAAATGATTGGTTTAAAGACGCTGAACGGCCCTTGGCCTAAAGCGGTTTACTTTAACCCAGGCTCTGATTCTGGAAACCTTTTCATTTGGCCTAGCCCATCCCAAGGTGAAATGCACTTGTTTGCAAACACTTTGTTCAGCCGTTACGACTCAATGTATGAAGACATAGCCCTGCCACAAGGCTATTCAATGGCGCTTAGATGGTGTTTGGCAGAGCGTTTGATGCCCATGTATGGCAAAGCCTCACCAACGCAAATAACAATGGTTCAGACCTTTGCAGGGCAAGCTAAAGCTACTTTAAAACGGACAAACATGAGTCCGCTGCAAGTTTCACGTTATCCTGACGCCTTGTTGGTTAACAAGTCAAAAGACGCTGGGTGGATTCTTACTGGCGGCTTTATTTAAGGGGCTGATATGCCAGATTTTGGTTTTGTTGGCGCATCTTATGAAGCACCAAGTATCTATCAAGATGCCCAAGAGTGCATCAATTTTTTCCCCGAAGTTGACCCTGTAAAACAACAAGGTGAGCGTGGGGTTATTGCGCTTTATCCAACGCCAGGTTTAACGCTAAAATCCTTGCTTTCTAATCAACAGGAAGTGCGTGGCTTACACACCGTTTCGGGTGGCGAGCAAATGATTGCGGTTTGCGGCTCTTATGTTTATGTGCTTGCAGCCAATTTTGTTCCTCTTGTAATTGGTCAACTCAATTCCAGTTCTGGAATAGTGCGGATTACCGATAACGGGGTCAATGTTTACATTGTGGACGGTGCTTATCGTTATACCTGGTACATATCAACCCCTGCAGCAGCTGTGTTTTACGGCTCAACAAGTGGCACAACATTGACGGTAAGCAATGTTTCTAGTGGAACTATTGCTGTTGGACAATCCCTTTATGGCGTTGGCGTGTTGGCTGAAACTGTGATTACAGCGCTTGGATCGGGAACGGGCGGTGTGGGAACTTACACGATCAATAGAAGTCAGACCGTGGCGGCTGGATCGCTAAATTCGGCAACTGTGGGGGCGGTAGTAACTGCAACCATAGCGGGAACAACATTAACCGTTTCTGCGGTTACTTCAGGCGTGTTGCACGTTGGCATGACTATTCAAGGCGTAGGCGTTACCCTTGGCACAATCATCACGGCTTTAGGAACTGGCTCTGGCGGTGTAGGAACTTACACATTAAGCGTGGCAAGTACAATAGCCGTTGGCGTGACCATGTACGGTTTAAATTTTTCTGTTTTACCCTCTACTGACGGTGCGTTTAGCGGTGCAAACACGGTAGACATTATTGACAACTACTTTGTCTATAACAACCCCACAACCCAGCAATGGGGCGCTAGTGACCTTTTGTCGCCCATTTCACCCCTTACTAGCTATTCTTTAAAAGATGGCGCACCAGACGATTTGGTGGCTTTGATTGTTGATCACCGTGAAGTTTACTTGATGGGTGAGATTTCTTCTGAGGTGTGGACTGATGTAGGAACTGTGCCTTTCCCATTCCAAAGGATTCCTGGCACATCTACTCAACACGGTATTGCAGCGCCTTTTTCTTTGTCTCGACTTGGTAACTCATTTGCTTATGTCTCACGAAACAACCGTGGTCAATCACAAATTATGCAAATGCAGGGGTACATCCCACAAAGGATTTCCACTCATGCAGTCGAGAACACATTAGCCAATCAATATGTTGGCGATGCTATAGCGTGGACTTATCAGCTTGAAGGCCATGAAGTTTTTGTTGTTAGTTTCCCATCTTTGCAACTGACATGGGCTTTTGACGCAACCACTCAACTTTGGCACAAATGGCTTTACACAACAGATGAAAACATTTATCAGCGCCATCGTGGTAATTGCTGTGCTTTGTTCCAAGGCCTAGTTATTGTTGGCGACTATGAAAATGGCAAATTGTATGAATTGGATAAAACCAATTACACAGATGACGGTCAAAATATCCGCAGATTGCGTAGAGCGCCTCATTTAGTAACTGAATTCCAAAGGCAATACTTTGATGAATTGCAGATTCAGTTTCAGCCAGGCGTGGGGACTACGGGTTTGTCTCGCCCTGCTCAAATAACAGATTCAAATGTTATTTATTTGGGGAACACATATACAATTACCCCTAGTGCGACTTTGACAATTGAGACTGAAAAAACCTATATTTTGGCGACTCAACAAGCGGTAAGTTATCAAACAACTGATAACCCACAAGCAATGTTGCGGTGGTCAAATGATGGCGGTTCAACTTGGTCAAATGAGCATTGGACTAATGTTGGTCAACTTGGCAAATACAAGAATCGTGCCATTTGGCGTAGATTGGGGCAAGCCCGTGACAGAATATTTGAAGTTTCGGTTAGCGATCCTGTGAATTTTGTGATTATTTCGGCAAATCTTAAAGTACAAGGGGCAGAAAACTGATGGCTACTTCTGGACTTTCTAGCACACAGCAGATTAACCCTTATCCACAATCACAGTTTTTGGACGGTGCGACTAACCGCCCGTCAAGATCGTGGCAGCAGTTTTTTCTTAATTTGTTGAATTTCAGTTCTGCTACGACTGCAACGGCAGGGTCTGGAACGCTTCCCGCTAACCCTGTTGGGTTTATAAATGTCACAGTAAATGGTAAGGCGTACAAAGTGCCTTATTACAATGTTTGAGAGAGCCTAAATCATGGACAACACAATAAATTCACTTGTTGGTCAATCTGTTGGCTTAACTGCTGACCAAATGCAAGCTGCAACTTCTGGCAGTTTAAAAGACTATCAAGGCAAGACTTATGACCCTGCTGTCATTTTGGCGCTTTCAAAACAGATAGCGGGTTCTATTGACCCCAATGCAGTTAAAGGCGGTGTTTATAGCACTAAAGGTCAAAGTGTTGGTTTTAACTACGATGAATCTACAAAACTTTTGGGTCATCCTCCGACAGCAACTGAACAAGTCTTTTTGGACATGGCTAGACATCTTGCAAATGAAGGTGTGACAGATTTAAACAAAGTTGATGCTACAGACACTAATAGACGTTTTGGTTCTACTTTTACAGGCGGTGGCGGCACAATCTATGAAATTAAAAAGGATGCTGACGGCAAGCCTATTATTTCATCATGGAGTAAAGACACTAGCGACAAAAAAACCATTCTGACGGGCTTGGCACTTGCGGCTGCTGCTTTTGGCATACCTGGCGTTACAGAGGGTTTGCTGAGTACCGCACCCGCTGGTGCAACATTAGGAAGTGTTGGCGCAGAAGCCGCTGGTACTTCCCTTGGTTCTGTAGGCGCATTAGGCAATACTAGTGCTATGGGTGCTTTAGGTGGTCAATCGGCATTAGGCACAGGCTTGACTGCGGCTGGTACTGGTGCGGCAGGGCTTGGTGGTGCAATGAGTGCCTTGGGTGGTGAAGCCGCTTTAGGTTCTGGATTGACTGCCGCTGGAACTGGTGCTGCTGGTTTAGGTGGGGCTATGGGCGCTTTAGGCGGTGAAGCCGCATTAGGTGCTGGCATAGGTGCTGGCGCTGGCGGTTTAGCCGCTACAAATTCTTTGCTTGGTAATGCGGCTCTTGGTTCAACCTTGGCGGGTGCTTCCACACTTCCTATTGGTACAACATTAGCTAATTTGGGCGCTGCGGGTGCGGGTGGTTCATTATTAAATGCGGGTGCGGGTGCTGCGGGTTCTGCTTTAGGAACTACTTTAGGTCAAGGTTTAGCTTTAAATGCTCTTGGTACTGGTCTTGGCGCTATTGCAAATCAATCAGGGATTAGCAACGCAAGAGATGCAATTACTCAAGGTGGTCAAACAGCAAACACCCAACTTAATAACGCATACCTAAATGCTCAAAATTTAAACGCAAACAATGTCACGGCATTGGGCAACAACTACCAAAATTTAAACACAAATTTAAACAATACATTAAATGCTCAAAGAGGCATTTATGACACGACAGGCACAACTTTAGCTAACAATTATCAAAATTTAAATACAAATTTAAATAACACAATCAATGCTCAAGTCGGCAAATATGACGCAGCCAATCAAAACATAAACCAAAATGCTCAAACGCAATTGGGTTTATTGGGTAGCACTTATGCGGGACAACAAGCCCAAGCTGCGGCAAATGCGGCTGGTTTAAATGCCAACTACAACAATACCCTTACTAACATGGGTAATGTGTATAACCAACAAGTTGGATTTCAACAACCGTATCAACAAATTGGCAATCAAGGCGCAGCAGGGTTAGCGGCAAATCAAGATTATTTGACCCGTCAGTTTGGTGCGGCTGATTTAAATGCACAACTTGCACCTAACTACGCATTTCAATTGCAACAAGGTCAAATGGCTAACCAACGTGCCGCCAACATGGGCGGTGGTAGTTTAGGCGGTAATGCCATGAAGGGTTTACAAGACTACACACAAAACTATGCCGCTGGTGCATACCAAAATGCGTTTAACAATTTTCAAGGTCAACGAACAAACATTTACAACACATTAGCGGGAATGGCGGGAATTGGTCAAACTTCTGCGGGTCAATTAGCTGGACTTGGTACGGCTTACGGTTCTAATCTTGGCTCTTTGTCGTCTAATCTTGGTAGCAATTTAACATCTAACACAGGCAATTTGTTGAGCGCTGGAAGTGCTTACGGTACTAATACATCTGGCGTGACAAACAACTTGAACAATGTGTTGTCGTCTAACCTTGGTCAATTACAAGGTGCGTATAACCAATATGGTAGTAACTTAACAAGTGGCTCTAATACTTACGCTGGTAATGTTGTCAACAATGCCAACACAATGCAAGGCGCTTACAACCAATATGGAACTGATTTGACGGGTGCTTCTAATACTTATGGTGGAAACCTTACAACCGCTGCGGGTCAAGGCATCAATGCCGCAAATGTGTATGGTTTGAATTCCGCTAACCTTGCAACTGGCATTGCGGGTGCATTGGCGGGAAATGCTACGGCAACAGGCGCAAACAATGCAACGGCTTTAAGTAACCTTGGCAATACAGCGTTGCTTGGTTCTTTGATCAAAGCGACATAAGGATAAATCATGGCTGACTTTTCAATGAACGTAAATTACGCAAAGCCCCAAGTGACAAGTCTTGGGGATATGATAAACATGGCTGGTGGTATTCAAAACTACCAACAAGCACAACAACTTAATCCTTTGGCTTTGGAAAAGGCTCAAATTGAAAATCAAGTGCTGCGTCAAAAAAATGATGAGCGTTTAAAACTTCAAGAATTTACTAGCAACCCTGAAAACTGGCAGACCAATGGTCGCATTGACATGGA
>Ga0209400_1002195_pt1 | contig 14991 bp, 10 predicted proteins | sample M_130807_EF_Meta_FD_187313 | JGI IMG/M metagenome (GOLD analysis project Ga0209400, IMG submission 187313) | Freshwater microbial communities from Lake Montjoie, Canada to study carbon cycling - M_130807_EF_MetaG (SPAdes) (version 2) | ecosystem: Environmental > Aquatic > Freshwater > Lake... | reverse complement strand
GATCGCATCGATTTAAGAGCAGCTGCTCAATTGAAGCGTCAAGATTCTTACAAAGTTTCTCGTGAGAAATTCAAAATTACAGAGGAAGTAGAAATCTATCCTGATACTTTGGTATTCATGAGAGATTTCACATATGCTTACAATGAGCCAATTTCAACCATGTATTACTGGCATCCAAAATATGATGACTATCCTGTTGTAGGTGTAAACTGGAAACAAGCGCGTGCATTTGCACATTGGAGAACCTTTAAATTGAATGCATTTTATGCAGAGAATGACGAGAATGGCGTAACAGCTTTCCGTTTACCAACAGAATACGAATGGGAATACGCTGCTAGAGGTGGCCGTGACCAAACAATGTATCCATGGGGTAGTGCTTATGTAAGAAATGCAAAAGGTTGTTCTTTGGCTAATTTCAAACCAGGTAGAGGTGATTACAGCTCTGATGGTGGTGTTTATCCAATTCGTGTAGGTTCTTATTTCCCAAATGACTACGGTTTGTATGACATGAGTGGTAACGTTGCAGAATGGACAGTTTCAGCTTATGCAGAATCTTCGCATTTGTTTTCACATGATTTGAACTCAGATTACCAATACGATGCAAAAGATGAAGAGCCTGAAACTTTGAAACGCAAAGTAATCAAAGGTGGTTCTTGGAAAGACATTGCCTATTACATCCAGAACGGTACAAGATCTTATGAATACCAAGATTCAGCAAATTCTTATGTTGGATTCAGAACTGTACAAAGCTATGTAGGTCGCTCTAACAGAGATACCAAATAATTCAATTCGATCAAAACATTTTATTAACCATTATTAAATAATTTCAAATGAAAAACAGCTTTTTAGAAAGTAAACTTTTTAAATCAATCATGGCCAAGGCTTATGGACTTGGTGCTTCTGTAGTTATCGTTGGTGCATTGTTCAAAATTCTTCACTTGGCTGGAGCCGACTTCATGTTGATGGTTGGTTTGTTAACGGAAGCAGCCATCTTTGCGATTTCTGCATTTGAACCACCACACCAGGAACCAGATTGGACATTAGTTTACCCTGAATTGGCTGGATTAGATCCTAAAGAAAAGAAAGCTTCAGGTAGCAACGGAAGTGTTACTCAACAATTAGACAAAATGTTGGCTGACGCTAAAATTGGTCCAGAATTGATTTCTAGCTTAGGCAATGGTTTCAAATCTTTGAACGACAACGTAAACGGATTGAAAGATATTTCAGGTGCAGTAGTTGCAACTGATGCTTACAGCAAAAATGTAAAACAAGCTGCTGATTCATTGAGCTCAATCAATGGTTCTTATGCCAAAGCGAGCAATGCAATAGAAAGCTTGGCTACAGCTGCAGAAGGTTCTAAAGAAATGGCTGCACAACTTGAGAAAATGAACAAAAACTTATCAGCATTGAACGGTGTTTACGGAAACATGTTGGCTGCTATGAACGTTCGTAACTAATTTTATTTTACATATTTTTTAAACACTCAAGGAACAAGCAATGGCTGGAGGTAATGTAAGCGTAAGGCAGAAGATGATCAACATGATGTATTTGGTGTTAACAGCATTGTTAGCGCTGAATGTATCGGCTGAAATTCTTAAAGCCTTCCATATGGTAGAAATTAGTATGAATCGTGCTGGTGATAACATTGAAAAGAAAAATGAAAACACCTTAAAAGCAATTAAGAAATACCACGAAGAAATAAGTCCTGCAGATGCAAAAGGAAAAGAAGCCTATGATAAATCTATCGAGGTGAAAAAAATTGCAGATGATGGAGTTAAATACTTCGCAGATTTAAAAGAAGAGTTGATTACACTTGCTGGCGGTCGTAAAGATGGTAAATCAGACGAAGAATTGTTGCAACCAAGTAATATTGAATTGCATGCAAATTTGATGATCAACCAAGGCCGTGGCAAAGAGGTAAAAGACAGAATCAACCAAATTAGAACTCAATTAATGGCAATTGTGCCTAAAGACAGACAAGCAGACATCAAATCTGATTTGATCATTGAAGAGCCAGAAGCTCCTAAAACATGGGAGTCAGAAATGTTTGAACATACGCCTTTAGCAGCAGTTATAGCTATTTTGTCTAAAACACAAAATGACATTAAAAATACTGAAGCTCAAATATTAGATTACTTAAAAGGTTCTATCAAAGATGATGTATTGATCATTGACAAATTGGAAGCGAAAATCATTCCTAACAATGGTACTTATATCACTTTGGGTAACAAATATTCAGCCGATATCTTTTTAGCAGCTTCAAGTTCTAGAACCAACCCAGACATCAGCGTAAACGGATCATCTGTTAAAGTTGATGGTGGTGTAGGTAAATATGAAGTGACAGCTACAAGAGAAGGTGAAAATAAATTCAAAGCAGTCATCGTAACGCAAGATGCGCAGGGAAAACCTAAGAGAGATGAAGTAGAAGGTTCTTATTTTGCTTTGGCGCCATTGGCAGTAATTTCAGCGACTAAAATGAACGTAGTTTACATTGGTTTAGACAATCCAATTTCAATTTCAGTACCAGGCGTATCTGCTAGAGAAGTTGACGTAACTTGTTCTGCTGGTGGCAAATTGACAAGAGACAAACAAGATGGTACTTATTTGTTAAGAGTTGATGGTTCACAAAGAGAAGTAACCATAACAGCAAACGTAAAAGGTAAAGCAATGGGCTTCCAAAAGTACCGTGTGCGCCAAATACCTAAGCCAATGCCAATGTTAGGTTCTATTGATCAAAGTGGATCTTTCTCAGTAGGTCAAATCAAAGCGGCAAGTTTTGTATTTACAGCTTTAAAAGATTTTGCATTTGAAGGAGTAAATTACACGCCAATCAGATGGACCATTATCTATCAACCAAAAAGAGGTGATGGTAAATTTGCTCAAGGTAGTGGACCAAGCATTACTGGTGAACCAAAAGCTTTATTGCAAATGGCTAAACCTGGAGATACTTATACATTAACGGCAATCAGTGCACAAGGTCCTGCGGGAGCAGTAAACTTACCTGCATCTTTAACCGTTACAGTTAGACAATAAAAGAATTTAAAAAGAACATTATGAAGAAGTCAATAATCATCCTCCTATTCAGTTTCTTAAGCTTTGGAAGCTTTGCGCAAGGAGTGTACGATGATTTCATCTACAACCGCCAAGCTGTGCAAGAGCGTAAAGTGATTGCTTGGCCTTATTTAAGAGAAGCAGATGTAAAATTTGCCAAGCGAGTTGTTAGAATTATTGATGTAAGGGAAAAACAAAACCAGCCGATGGCTTGGCCTAAAAACCCTTTAAGTGTTATTGTTTACAATGCAGTGAAAGAAGGTAAATTGACTCCTTACAGAAACGATTCATTGACTTCACAAATGTCTATTGAATACTTCATGACTTTGGGTACAGATACAGATTATATTGAAACACCAATTGATCCCAATGACCCAACTTTAACCAAGCCTGATACCATTGTCAATCCAATGATTCCTGAACTAAGAATTCAAAAGTTCAGAGTAGTTGAGGATTGGATTTTCGATAAAAAACATTCTCAAATGTTTGTAAGAATTATCTCAATTGCACCTAGATATACACCAAAAATCAAAGGAAATGATTTGCCTGAACAAGATTTATGTGTATTGAAATACCATGCAAAAGATGGCAGCAATGAAACTGATTTCAGACACATGGCTGTAAATTATGAGATATTCAATAGACAAAATGATGCTGCACGTATTTCTTATGATGATTGGTTTGAGCAACGCATGTTCTCTAGCTATATCATCAAAGAAGCTAACCAGCACGATATGTATATCAGAGAAGACGAACAGTTCAGAGACAACGGTATTGCTGCTTTATTAGAAGGTGAGCGTATCAAAAATGAATTGTTTGAAATGGAACACGATTTGTGGGAATATTAATCTCAAGATTCAATACAAAAAAAGCGTTGTCATTTTTGACAACGCTTTTTTTATGCAATGATGTCAAGTCCTGAAATAGCGATGAGAACTGAAATTGTCTTGTTAAATTTAGAAATAGTTATTATGAATTTCCCGATGCAAATTGATAAGTACCTGTTGTTTCATTTTAAGCGATTGACTTTGTATTATTTAGCTTTTTAAAAGACAAAATATTGAAAATATTTTGTGAAATGTATTTGTAATCCAATTTCCTTTTTTATATTTGCACTCCCCTATAGGGAGGCATAGCTCAGCTGGTTCAGAGCATCTGCCTTACAAGCAGAGGGTCCTTGGTTCGAATCCATGTGCCTCCACAAACAAAACCTCGAAGAAATTCGAGGTTTTTTGTTTTTTGGGGTTATTTTCATTTATCCCTTCTACGTCTAAGTTTGTCTGATCTCTACATTAATTTTTTTGAGTATTTTTCTGAATCAAAAAATTGATTATTTTCAATTTTCAATTTCATTAATTAAATATTTTTGACGTATTCTTAAGCGAAATTTATTATTTCTCAAATACTATATTTGAGTTTTATTCAATGGTATTATGTACAAAATCAAATTTCTATTTGTTTATCTACTTACGCTGATTTCAATATGTAGTTCCGCCCAACAACCTGGCGATACACTCAAAGTAAAAGTATTTCATTTTGCATCAGCAACTAGAGATACAGCTGTGCAAATGCCAGATTCTAATCTAAGTTTTGAGAAAATCATCATGAAGTACACCATGCGTTGCAAAAATGCCTTGGTGTCAAATTCAAACAACCGTGACCAAGGTTGCGGAGAATGGGATTATAGCTGTAATACCTATTTGGTTGATTCTGCTAAAATTGAAGCTGTTTCTGCTACCAATTTGAATTATGTGGTTTCTAATTTTAGTGGCAATAATTTTAAATATACGACTAAGCCTGTATTTGATTACACTGCTTTTACTCAGAAAGAGGTAAAAGTAAATTCCGTTCAAAATGAAACCAAAGCAAGCATCGGTTTATTGGGCAGTCAGATAGCCGATTTTGTTTTGAATGGCACACAAAAATCAGGGAAATCACAAGTGTTATACACCGCTGCAGAAATGCAAGCTGCGGGCTTAATAGCAGGCGCTATAAATGGAATTACATTTCATGTGGTAAACAATGGAGGACAAATACAATTCTTAAAAGTAAAAGCCAAATGGGTTACAGCCTACAAATGGAATTTGAATACGCCTGATTTAACGGGTTTTTCGGAAGTATTTTTCTCTAATTATACTTTTAAAGTCGGCGATAACTTCTTGCCATTTCATACCGCTTTAACTTGGGATGGAAGCAAAGATTTATTGTTGGAGATTTCATTTACAAATACGGTATCTACTGAAGCGGTTCAGTTAGCAGCTCAATTACAACAAAATCAAATTGGCATGCATGCCAATAACAATTACGCCCTCGATTTAATGAACCAAGGTTTTGTGAAATTAGATACCGCCTTATTGGGAACGATTAGCAATGAAATGAGTATTTCATTCTGGGCTTATGGCAACGCAGCTTCAATGCCAACTACAACTACTTTATTGTATGGTTATGCAGTAAATCCAGCCGATAGACAATTGAATATTCATTTGCCTCATACCAATGGAAATGTATATTTTGATTGTGGTTTTAGTGGGGGATACGACAGGGTGAATAAAGTGGCTGTTCCAGCCGAACAAGCAGGAAGATGGAACCATTGGGCGTTCACGAAAAATGCGAAAAATGGCGCGATGAGAATTTATCTAAATGGGTCGCTTTGGACTTCGGGTACTTCTAAAGCAAGAGCCATTAGTTTATTGCAATTACTTTTAGGTAAAGACCAAAATGGTGGCAATAATTACAAAGGGAAAATCAGCCAATTGGCTATCTATAACAAAGAACTAGCCGATACCACTATTTCAAGATGGATGAACAAAACCATCGATGCAACACATCCAAATTATGCCAATTTAATAGCATATTATCAGATGAATGATTTTGGTTCAAATGCTATTTTAAATTCAGTTACTGGAAATACCGTTTTCGGTGATCATTTATTGTGGAGTTTTGAACGAGGAGAGAATTTAAGTAGAAATTTTATAGCTGATTTTACCAAGCCAACTCTAACACTTCATCAAGGGACTTTTCAAACAACAGTTTCAACTGTAAAAGTTTTGGATTCATTGCAAAGAAAACCTTCATTGGTATATAAATACAGTATCAAGAACAAGGAGGGTGTATTGCCACTTGCCAGTGATGAAGTGGTGCTTGATTCAACTATTCTAGGATTGACCAATGCTGCCCCTTCTATGGTAGTTGATGCAACAACAGGAAATACCATTGATTCTATTGCAAATACAGTTGAAGGAGCATATTCAATTGTGAGTATGACCTATTATAAGCGTTACCCTTTTTACAATGAATTGCTTTCTTTCGTTACTCCTTATGGTATTGGATTGGACTTAGGTGCGGAAGGGAAAACTTGGTATTTTGATGTATCTGATTTTGCACCTTTATTTAAAGGAAGCAAACGTTTTTTAATGAGTTTGGGTGGCCAAAACCAAGAACAAATTGATATGGAATTTTTATTTGTGGTTGGAACGCCACCTAGGCCAATAATAGAATTCAATCAATTGTGGCAAGGCACTAATAGGGCGGGTTCTGCAAGTATTGCCAGTATCATTAATGATTCTCGTTTCCCTGTTTTAAACATCACTCCAAATAAAAATGCAAAAAGCTATAAATTAAGGTCAACCATTACTGGGCATGGTGCTGAAGGTGAGTTTGAAAACAATGGAGGAACTGTAAGCCACATGATCAATATTGAAGGTGGTGAAAGTGAATTTTATTGGAGTGTTGTTCAAGAATGTGGGAATAATCCTGTGTTTCCGCAAGGAGGTACTTGGGTTTATGACCGACAAGGTTGGTGTCCAGGTGAAGCTTCTTTGACCATGCAACAGGATTTGAGTCCGTTTTTAACGCCTGGTATAACTACAAGTATCGATTACAATACATCTTCACCTCAGAATGCTTCAGGCGATTACAAATACCATGCAGCACACCAGTTGATCAGTTATGGTGCAGCCAATTTCCAATTAGATGCCCGAATCAATGATGTTTTACAACCAAGTACGAAAGCCTTGTATGCAAGAAAAAATGCAACATGTACGCAACCTAAAATTATAGTTCAAAATACGGGTGCAAATACCATTCAGAAATTGAAAATTAATTATTGGGTCAACCAATCAGCCTCTAAACAAAGCTTTATTTGGACGGGTAATTTAAATGCAATGGATACCCTTGGTATTACTTTACCTATTGCCAATTTGTGGAACGATGGGGTTCAGAAAACAGGAAATGTATTCCATGCTGAAATTGTTCAAGTAAATGATCAAACCGATGAATATAGCTTGAATAACCATGCCTTTTCAGCTTTCAATTTGCCTACTGTTTTGCCTGGAAGATTTACCTTAGAAATTAGGTCGAACAATGTGCCTTCAGACAATGTGGTGAAAATTTTAGATGAATATGAAAATGTAATTGATGAAAGAAGTCTAGACAAAGCCAATACGGTTTTTAATTTCGATTACCAATTGGGTGGATGTTATAAATTATTAATTGAAGACAGGGGAGGAGATGGGCTTTCTTGGTGGGCAAATACAGCGCAAGGAACGGGTTATGCCAAAATAAAAAATGCCAGTGGAACCACCATCAAAACGATGCAAGCCGATTTTGGAAACAGCATAGAATTGGCATTTACCACAGATTGGATATTGAGCAATGAGAAATATATTTTGTCTAATTCATTTCTGTTGTATCCAAATCCGAGTAAACAAAATATCACGATTGAAGGCAATGAATTAGAAAATGCAATGTTTGAAATTTATAACCAATTAGGAAATAAAGTATTAGATGCCTTCAAACTTCAAGCAAACAAATATACCATAGAGACAGGTAATTTAGCTGCTGGAGTATACATTGTGAGGCTTTCGAAAAATGGCAAATTTACACAACAGCCATTGGTCATTATTCCTTAATTGAAGGAGGGGTATAAGGATGCGCGCTTTTCGAAGAAAAGCGCGCATCCTTTTTTAATGGTATTGCATTGGCAATTTTATATTGATGAAAAAAATCACATCCAAGCCATGAATTTGGTGTTGTCTTGATCTTTAAATATAGACTTAACAAGAAGTGTTTAGCTGATTATTAATACCTGTTGAAATCATGAAATGATGTTTAAAAATATTTAGATTTCTGGTTAAGCTAAAGTTCACTATATGAAAGCCTGGTGTTTGTAATTCATTGGGAAATACTTTGCTTTGTATCCAAATATCATTGTACTCAATTCGAATACTTGAATGAGCATTTATTGTTTTTTGAGCTGGTAGTAAAAATACTGCTTTTTGAAAGCTGAATGTTCAAATCCACAGACAAATGCGGTTAAGCTATCTTTGCTATTTTTAGTGTAGGAGATGATTTGAGGAAATTCGTTTTTTAAATTGATCGCAGTAAAGCTATTTTGAGTTGATTCAATCATTCGAAATGGAATTTTATTTCCTTTGATATTGGGGCAGTAATACCAGTTGTTTTCGTTAGCATATATTTCAATATCTTCAGAAAAATTCAAGGTTTGATTTGAGTAAACTTCCGCTTTGCCTTTATATGATTGCTGGTCTTTTTCCCATTTTTCAAGAATGGTACTTTCTTGGAATGGAGCTACCCAATTGCCAAGCATCCATTCAAAATCAGAAGAAAAGTTACCCAGTGTTTTCGCATTTCTATAAAGAATGCTATAGCAATAAAAGACAAATCCTATGGCTATTATTTGAAGTAATAGTTTCAAAATTATAACAATTGGTTTGCCAAATTTGCTAAATCAGATCGCTCACCTTTGCTTAGTGTGATATGGGCATGCAAAGGATTGTCTTTGATACGGTCTATCAAGTAAGACAGGCCGTTTGATTGGGCATCCAAATAAGGGGTATCAATTTGATTGATGTCTCCAGTAAAAACAATTTTTGTGCCTTCTCCTGCTCTTGTAATAATGGTTTTCACTTCCAGTGGAGTTAAGTTTTGAGCTTCATCAATAATAAACATGATATTAGATAAGCTTCTACCTCTGATATATGCCAATGGGGTTACCAATAATTTTTCTTGTTGAACCATGTCATTTATCTTCTGGAACTCTTTGTCGGTTTCTTTCCATTGGTTTTGAATCAATTTTAAATTGTCCCAAAGTGGCTCCATGTATGGATTGATTTTCGATTTTATGTCACCAGGTAAATACCCAATATCTTTGTTGTTGAGCGGAACTATTGGACGCGCCAAATAAATTTGACGGTATTTGGTTTTTTGTTCTAGTGCAGCTGCCAAAGCCAATAAAGTTTTACCGGTTCCAGCCACACCTTGAATTGTAACAAGTGATACCTCTGGATTCATAACTGCATGCATAGCAAAAGTTTGTTCTGCATTTCTTGGCTTGATTCCATGGGCACTTGTTTTATTCACTTTTTCGAGCATTTCACTGTTGGCATTGTAGCAACACAACACTGTGTTTTTTTCGTTTTTTAAAATGTAGTAATGATTGGCAGTTGGTTTTGATTTAAAAAGCAGTTGATAAGGCACTGCTCCCTTGGCATAAATTTCATCTATTAAACTTGTTCTTACTTTTTCGATGCTTGAATTGCCCGCATACAAATTTTCTAAATCTTTGATCTTACCAGTTTCGTAATCTTCAGCAGGCATGTTCAATGATTTGCTCTTTAATCTCAAGTTGACATCTTTTGAAACCAATATAACCGGACGGGTTGGAAATTGATCTCGCATAGACATCGCAGCATTTAAAATGCGGTGATCTGCTTTTCTTTCTCCAAAAATTACTTGTGCATCTACACTGGCTTTTTCATGCATGATGACCTTAAACTTACCTCTGCCTTTGCCATTGATTGGAATCCATTCATTGATGGTGTATTCTCCAGAAAGTTTGTCTAAATAACGAATGAATTCCCTGGCTTCGAAATTGATGGTATCGTTGCCTTTTTTAAAATTGTCTAATTCCTCCAATACAGTTATTGGAATGGCAACATCGTGCTCTTGAAAATTTTTAATGGCATTGTGGTCAAACAATATGACCGATGTATCCAAGACAAAAATCTTTTTAGGACTTTTAGGCGAAACTGATTTAGTGGATTTTACAGCTATTTTTTTTGCCATAGTATTTTCATTAATTATTTGAAGTTGCATCACAATTTAATGAATTGAACACATTAACAATCATACAATTCATGAACAATTTGTAAACTGTTTGAACCGCCTATGAATAATTTCATTTCATAGGTGATTTTCTTAATGCACGTGATCGTCTCCAAAAACTTCTACTCGGTGGCCAAAATGATGCACAAAATCTCTCATTTCTTCTGCCAATTCTTTGTTGTTGGTGGCTCTTTCAAAAGTATCTGCAAGTGTTGCCAAGGTTTGAAACATGAATAAATTCATTTCATCTACCCTCATTTCTGAGGTCCAAAGGTCTATGCGCATGGCATTTTGTTCTATGCCATTAAACAAGCTCAATATCATAGCTTTTGCTGGTTCTTTACCTTCAAAATCAGCATCATCAGCATCCCATTCAATCAAGGCTGGCATGTTGTCTTTGTCTATATGAACATCAACTCTAATTTGAGAGCTTTTCACAATTTCTTTAGGTTCTGATGGGTTAGTGTTTTCCATGTGTTTATAAGGTGGATTTTAATTCGTTTAAATAGTTTTTCAGCGCAATCAATTTCTGTATAATTTGTTGCGGTGTATTTTCTGTATTCATTTTTAGTTTTTCTCTTGCTCCTTGTAATGTATGGCCTTCTACTTTCACCAATTGGTAAATTTGTTGCAGCAAGAGTACATCTGATTTGCTAAATTTTCTTTCGCCTTTGCCATTTTTTGAAGGTTTTATTTGAGGGAACTCTTTTTCCCAGAATCGAATCAGAGAAACATTTACATTGAGCAATACAGCAACTTCTCCAATTTTAAAAAAGGATTTTTCGATGGTATCAGATTTAATTTTAGGTGCAGGCATTAGTCAAAAGATTGTCCTTCTCTATTGGCAATGGCTCTAATGGCTTGGTATTCTTCTTCAGTTAAATCGTTGAACAAGTAATTAATTGGGTTTACTTTATTTTTACCTTTTATCACTTCATAATGCACATGCGGAGCCGTTGAGGTGCCTGTATTTCCTACAAAACCTAATAGTTCACCACGAATTACTCTTTTTCCCACATTCACTTTGATTCTACTCATGTGCGCATACAAGGAATGGTAGCCAAATCCATGGTTAACAACCACATGGTTTCCATAGCCATTTCCGTTTTCAGCAGTTTCAACTCTTCCATTTCCAGTGGCATAAATGGGCGTACCCGTAGGTGCCGTAAAATCTAAACCTGAATGAAATTTATGCGTTTTGAATATGGGGTGAATTCTATAGCCAAAGCCCGATGCCATTCTTTTTAAATTCTTATTTGAAATGGGTTGAATTGCAGGAATACTAGCCAAAAATTGGGTTTTGTTAGAGGCCAATCTGTTCAACTCATTGAATGAAACGGATTGAATTCTTACCAATCTGCTCAATAAATCTACTTTTTCTTGAAGGTTCACCAGTTCGTCTCGGCTGTTGATGTTTTGTAAATTTTCATAGGCCGCCAAACTTTTTCTATTTGGCTTGATGGCTGCATAATTGATAGGCTCGGATTCAAAAATTGCACGGTAAATATTGGCATCTCTGTCTTGTAATTCTGCCAATTTGTTGTTCAATTCATCAACTTTGTCGTTCAGTACTTTTACTTCTGTTTTGTAAACTTCATTTTCTCTTTTCAAACTTCTCTCTTTTGGCGAATCAATAAAGCTATACATGGCAATCACCATCACCGCACCAGCTACAACAGATGCCGACAAGAATCCGAAAATTCTTAAAACAACACTGGTTAAGCTTGTTTTTACTTTCTCGAAATCAAGTTTGTGAGGATTATATGAATATTTACTTTTGGCCAATCTAGCTACTGTTTACAAAAAAAATAAATAAATGAGGGCAAAATTAAAGAAAATTATGCAATTTATGAGCTGAAATAATTTCAAAGAATAATTCTTAAAATAATGACTGCCAGCGAAATAAGACAAAGCTTCCTAGATTTTTTTGAAAGCAAAGGCCATCAAATAGTTCCATCTGCACCTATTGTTGTAAAAAATGATCCAACACTCATGTTTACAAACGCGGGTATGAACCAGTTCAAAGATTGGTTTTTAGGGAACGAAACGCCAAAGTACAAGCGTGTTACTGATACTCAAAAATGTTTACGCGTAAGTGGCAAGCACAATGACTTAGAAGAAGTGGGGGTAGATACCTATCACCATACCATGTTTGAAATGCTGGGGAATTGGAGTTTTGGCGATTATTTCAAAACCGAAGCCATTGAATGGGCTTGGGAATTGTTAACCAAAGTTTATGGTTTAGACAAAGACAGGTTGTATGTAACCATTTTTGAAGGAGATGCAAAAGAAGGTTTGGCAAAAGACTTAGATGCATACAATGAATGGAAAAAATGGATAGCAGAAGAGCGTATTTTACTAGGAAATAAAAAAGACAATTTCTGGGAAATGGGTGATACTGGACCTTGTGGACCTTGTACTGAAATTCATATCGATTTAAGACCAGCAGAAGAGCGAGCTGCCGTCAGCGGGGCAAGCTTGGTAAACAATGACCATCCTCAAGTGATTGAAATTTGGAACAATGTGTTCATGGAATTCAATAGAAAAGCAGATGGATCCCTTGAAAAATTACCTGCACAACATGTAGATACTGGGATGGGGTTTGAGCGATTGGTTCGTGCGATTGAAGGTAAAAGTTCTAATTACGATACCGATGTGTTTGTATCGAGCATTCAATTTCTTGAGCAAAAGAGTGGTGTTACTTATACTTATTCTTCAACACAATCGGATATTGCCATGCGTGTCATTGCTGACCATATTCGTGCAATTGCTTTTTGTATAGCTGATGGTCAATTGCCATCAAACAACGGTGCAGGCTATGTGATCAGAAGAATATTGAGAAGGGCCGTTCGTTATGGCTTTCAATTTCTCAATTTCAAAGAGCCAATATTGGAACAATTATGTATGTTGATTGCAGCCAATTTCAAAACAGTATTTCCTGAATTAGAGGCACAGGTTCAATTTGTGAGCAAAGTGATTCGTGAGGAAGAATTGAGCTTTTTACGAACACTCGAAAATGGTTTGAAAAGATTGGATCAATTGATGGGTTCCTTGAAGCCAGGTGAAGTGATAGATGGTAAAATTGTTTTTGAATTAAATGATACTTTCGGTTTTCCGGTTGATTTGACATCTTTGATAGCCAGAGAAAATGGCTTTAGCATTGATGAAATTGGCTACACAGCCGCATTAGAAGAACAAAAAAATCGTTCAAGAAAAGCTACAGCATTAAACACAGATGATTGGCAAATAATTGCACCTGAAGAAAGCACTGTTTTCATTGGATACGATGTTTTAGAATGCCCTGTGCAAATTCTTAAATACAGAAAAGTAAAAGCCAAAGGAAAAGAATTGTTTCAATTGGTTTTTAATACCACGCCCTTTTACCCAGAAGGAGGAGGACAAGTAGGAGACAAAGGAAGCATCAGTAATGAATCTGAAACAATACAAATTATCAATACCCTAAAAGAAAATAATTTAATCATTCATTTAACAGAGCAGTTACCTTTAGACCCTAGTAAAACATTTACGGCAACTGTAAATACAATCAACAGAACCAACTCAGAAAACAACCATTCTGCTACTCATTTGTTGCATGCGGCTTTGAATCAGGTATTGGGCAAACATATTGCACAAAAAGGCTCTCTTGTAAATGCAGAATATTTAAGATTTGACTTTTCACATTTTGCAGCAATGACAGCCGATGAAATCAATGCAGTTGAAAAAATGGTAAACCAAAAAATTCGTGAAAACATTGTTTTGAACGAACAAAGAAATGTGCCAATTGCAGCTGCAGAACAAATGGGTGCAACCATGTTATTTGGTGAAAAATACGGAGAATCAGTCAGAGTCATCACATTTGATGCACAGTATTCTATGGAATTGTGTGGTGGAACCCATGTGAAGCAAACGGGCCAAATTGGTTTGTTTAAAATTACTTCAGAGTCAGCCGTGGCTGCTGGTGTTAGAAGAATTGAGGCTGTTACAGCCATTGCTGCAGAATTATATGTCAGTGAAATAGAATCAACATTAAATACTGTTCAGTCTGTTCTGAAAGGCAAAGATTTGCTAAAGTCGATTGAGCAAGTTTTAGCTGAAAAATCAGACTTGCAAAAGAAAATAGAGCAATTAGAACAATTTCAAATTCAACACTTAAAGGCATCGCTCAAAACAGAAATCAAGGAAACGAATGGGTTTAATTTATTAGCAGTAAATCTAAATTTGTCGTCAGTTGAACAATTGAAAAATTTATCTTTCCAATTAAAGTCAGAAATTCCGAATTTGATGTTTTTTGCAGCTGCAAATATTGCTGAAAAACCGTTTTTGAGTTTAATAATAGATGAAAATATAGTTAAGAGTAAAGATTTTCATGCAGGTAAAATCATCAAAGAATTAGCTCCTGTTATCAATGGTGGCGGGGGTGGACAAGATTTCTATGCTACAGCAGGGGGGGCAAATTTACTAGGTTTGAATAAAGCAGTTGAAACCATGTTACAATTAATTAAAAACAATATCCAGTAAATATAATATATTTATAATATGGAATTTGAATTGCTCGTCATTATTTCTGTGTTTTTACTCATCTAATTAAAAACAATATCCAGTAAATATAATATATTTATAATATGGAATTTGAATTGCTCGTCATTATTTTTGTGTTTTTACTCATCTAATTAAAAACAATATCCAGTAAATATAATATATTTATAATCACTAGTGTCCGATAAAACTTTTTAAAAAGCGGGATTTCCAATATGGATTTCCCGCTTTTAGTGTAATTTGGTTTTGCACAACTAAATCACATGAGTAAAAGTAGCT
>Ga0209400_1002192_pt1 | contig 15001 bp, 12 predicted proteins | sample M_130807_EF_Meta_FD_187313 | JGI IMG/M metagenome (GOLD analysis project Ga0209400, IMG submission 187313) | Freshwater microbial communities from Lake Montjoie, Canada to study carbon cycling - M_130807_EF_MetaG (SPAdes) (version 2) | ecosystem: Environmental > Aquatic > Freshwater > Lake... | reverse complement strand
CCCTGATCTCTGGCGTGCGCAGTTGGCAGCTATCCTAGATCAGCCACCATATGACCCTGTAACTAAGGTGATTGTTACCGGTGCGGTTGACTCCCCTAGCACTGACTTGCTAGCAGCTTGGCTCGGTTCAAAACTTCAAGTTGAAGTTGAATTAGTTAGAACTATCAGAGGCCAAGCGGTTTCAGGTATCAAAGGTGTCAAACTAATCCGCGAGTCTGGAGATATTGAAATCGTTAGGAACCTTCCTGATGTTGCTACCTTAAACCAGCCTCTGCAACCAACCAGAGACATCAACCTTCCGAGAAGATCACTTCGTGACTGTTTGATCGAAGATCTTCGCCGCTTAGACAGCGATGAGGCGTTCGGCAATCTTATTCAGAGTGGTTTTGGCAGTAAAAAAGGAAAAGCGAAGTAGTAATGAAATCAGTTGAGATTCGCAGAGCTGACAATGCTGCTGATGTTGCAAAGCAGGCAGCATTCGAAATCATTTCCGCAATCAATCAAGCGTTGAAGAAGCAAGAAACCTTCAACATCGCACTAACCGGTGGAACTGTTGGAATTTTGACTCTTCAAGTACTTGGCCAACAGGAAGAGCTTGTCGATTTGGATTTATCCAAAGTTCACTTCTGGTGGGGCGATGAACGCTTTGTTGCAAGTGAGAGTGCTGAGCGCAATGCCAACCAGGCAAGACAAGTTTTTCTAAATTTGATTGAGGTACCAAGTTCAAACATCCACGAATTCCCGTCAATTGATCAAGGTTTAGATCTTGAAAAAGCGCGGACAAGCTTTGAAAATGAGTTACTAACTGCTTTTGAAGGTAAATCACCAAAGATGGATCTAACAATCCTTGGAATGGGCCCAGATGGACATGTTGCATCACTTTTTCCAGGCCATCACCAAAACAGCTCTTTGATTGTGTCCGAACACAATTCTCCTAAACCGCCAGCCCAGCGCTTGAGTATGAGCATGGATTTAATAAATAATTCTGATCGAATCATTTTCGTTGTCTCTGGCATAGATAAAGCAGAGGCAATTTCTTCGGTGCATCAGGATACTGACTGTGAGTTGCCGGCAGCCAAGGTTGCAGCGCAAGGTGAAACTCTGTGGATTGTAGACCAAGCGGCAGGTTCCGCCTTTTGGAGCTGCTAGTTCTTAGAAGCTTTTGCTGCCTTTTTTGCTTCTGCTTTAGCTTCGGCTAGAAGTCTTTCACGACGTTCACGAACAGTAGCAACTGCTTCGTCTAAAAGATCTTTCGCTTCTTGTAAAGTTCTTCGTTCTTTTACATAGGCAAGGTGAGTCTTGTATGGCTCGTGTTTAGCAATCTGTGGAGGATTGTCTTTGTCTTGGCCGGCAGGTAAACCACAGTGTGGGCAATCTAGTTCAACCGGCAATTCAGCTGGGTCAACAGTCGCTGCAAATGAAGACGAGAAACTGTGGTTGTTGCAGCAGTAGTAGTCGAGTCTGACCCGCTCAGCTTGGTAACCATTGTCTTGCTCACCCATTGGGCCAGCACCGACACGAGAACCTCTAATTGCTGAAGTGTTGCTCATAGGTTAGGCCCAAGAATAAGTGGATGCAAGTCCAAGAATGATAACTGTGACAACCCAGACCAGTCCTAGGATTACTGTGATTCGGTTCAGGTTACGCTCCGCTACACCTGAAGAGCCCATGGTGTTGTTGATTCCGCCACCAAACATGTCGCTGAGACCGCCACCGCGTCCTTTGTGCAAAAGGATAAGAAGAGTCAATAGCAGGCTGGTTACACCTAGAAGGATTCTAAGAGCGATGATAATTCCGGTCATTTTTCAGTACTTTCGTTCGGCAGAGGCTTCTAAGTCCTCCTTGTAAATTATAAGGCGAGGTGCTTGAGGAATCGAGATATGCCTGAGAACTCTTCCACGTCCAAACTGGCTCCCCCGACTAGAACTCCATCAACTTCTGGGCTTTTTAGGAACCCAGCCACGTTGGCAGATTTGACTGATCCACCGTACAAAATCCTTGTACTTTGGGCTATTTCAGCCCCTAAAAGCCCCTCTACAGCCTCTCGAATCTTGCCAGCAACGCTGGCGGCTTGCTCTGGAGTCGCCACCTGTCCGGTACCAATGGCCCATACAGGCTCGTAGGCGACAATGAACTCGCCCACCTTGGCGTGGCCCGAAAGCGCTGCAAGGATTTGACGCACTGGAACAGCGCTTTGACCCTCGGCTTCGAGCTCTTCCAAGGTCTCACCGACACAGATAACCGGAATCAACCCGTGTTTGAATGCAGCCGCCACTTTGGCTTGGATTAGAGCATCATCTTCGTGGTGGTAATTTCTTCTCTCGCTGTGACCGATCAGAACATACTGAACATCAAGCTTTTTCAGGAATGCTCCCGAGATATCTCCCGTGTATGCACCAGAATCGTGTTGGCTTAGATCTTGAGCTCCTAAGGACAAAGAATATTTCTCAGCACTGATTAGAGTCTGAACAGTTCTAAGGTCGGTAAAAGGAGGAAAGACAGCTACTTCTGTCTTGGTGTAGTCATGGTTAGCATCGGCAAGTGTCCAAGAAAGCTTTTGCACCAGAGCAATTGCTTGCTGGTGATCCAGGTTCATCTTCCAGTTACCTGCTATGAACGGTACTCTTTCTGAACTCACTTTAGGACCTCTATCCCTGGCATTGATTTTCCTTCCAAAAATTCTAAGCTGGCTCCACCACCGGTTGAGATGTGTGAGAACTGCGAGTCTTCAAATCCGAGAATTCGAACTGCTGCAGCTGAATCCCCACCACCGACAACAGATAAACCTTGCACTTTTGTCAAAGCAAGAGCAACCTGCTTAGTGCCATTGGCAAATGCCTCAATTTCATAAACACCCATTGGACCATTCCAGAACACAGTCTTCGCCTGTGCAATAACAGCTGCGAATGCGAGTGCACTTTCAGGGCCGATATCCAGCCCCAATCCGCTAGAACCAAAAGCTGTATCTTCAATATGTTCCGCTGAAGTGATTTCAACCTGAGCATCCGCACCAAACTTGCTTGCCACAACAATATCGGTAGGTAGTACTACCTCCACGCCTAGCTCCTTAGCCTTGCTCAGGTAGCCCTTTACGGTTTCAATTTGGTCCACCTCAAGCAAGCTTGAACCGACTTTATAACCAAGTGCGGCTAGGAATGTGAAGACCATTCCACCACCGACAAGGATCTGATTCACATGAGGCAAGAGATGTTCAATCACACCAAGTTTGTCGGAAACCTTAGATCCACCTAACACAACAGCGTAAGGACGCTCTGGATCTTTGGTAAGCCGTGTGAGAACTTCTAGTTCTTTCTCAATGAGAAGCCCTGCATAACTTGGTAGCAACTGAGGTAACTCAAACACTGATGCCTGTTTACGGTGCACAACACCAAAACCATCACTAACGAAGAGATCGGCAGAATCGGCTAATTGCTTAGCAAAGTTCATCCGTTGCGCTTCATCCTTGGCCGTCTCACCAGGATTGAACCTTAGGTTCTCTAGCACTAGTAACTCACCGGATGCCAAGTTCTCAATGGCCTTAGCTGCTTCTGCCCCAACAGTTTCTGAGCAGAAGTGCACTTGTGATCCCAGCAATTCACCCAAACGTTTTGCAACTGGTGAAAGTGAATACTTCTGAATTACTTCCCCATCAGGGCGTCCAAGGTGGCTGATTACGATAACTTTTGCTCCACGGCTCAGCAACGAATTTAAAGTAGGCAGTGACGCAATTATCCGGCCATCATCAGTGATGCGGTCACCATCAAGTGGAACATTTAGATCGCAACGAATAAGGACACGTTGAGAAGAGATATCGCCTAAATCAGCAAGTGTGTGCATGAATCGTTTAGAGCTTTGAAGCGACTAGTTCGGTTAGCTCTACGAGACGGTTTGAATAACCCCACTCGTTGTCATACCAAGAAGAAAGCTTCACTGTTGTTCCACCAATGACTCGAAGAAGTCCAGCATCGAAAATTGATGAGTGTGGGTCTGTGACGATGTCACTTGAAACAATCTCATCTTCGGTATACATCAGGATGCCCTTATAAGCTCCCTCAGCAGCTGCCTTGTATGCTGCCTTGATTTCCTCGATTGTTACTTCCTTCTTGGAAACCAAAGTTAGGTCAACGATTGAACCTGTTGGAACCGGCACACGAAGTGCAAAGCCGTCTAATTTACCCTGAAGTTCAGGAAGAACTAGACCTAGAGCCTTAGCAGCTCCAGTGGATGATGGCACGATGTTGATAGCAGCACCACGAGCACGACGTAGGTCGCTGTGTGGTCCATCCTGTAGGTTCTGATCAGCTGTGTATGCGTGCACTGTTGTCATAAGACCGTTGACGATACCGAAGGTGTCATTGAAAACCTTAGCCAGTGGAGCTAGACAGTTAGTGGTGCAAGAAGCGTTGGAGATGATGTGGTGATTTGCAGGGTCGTAAAGGTGTTCGTTTACACCTAGAACGAAGGTGCCATCTTCACCAGTTGCCGGAGCAGAAATAATTACCTTCTTAGCTCCTGCTTCGATGTGCTTGATTGCATCCTTGGCGTCGGTGAAACGACCAGTTGATTCGATAACGATATCAACACCAAGATCTCCCCAACCTAGATTTGCTGGATCACGTTCTGCTAAAACTTTGATGGTTGTTCCGCCGACCAGGATGTTCTGTCCATCGACTGAGACATCCATGTTTAGGCGACCCATTACGGAGTCATACTTCAATAAGTGAGCAAGTCCTTTAGGGTCGCTTAGATCGTTTACTGCAACGATTTCAAGGTCTGTGCCTTTGGCTAGCTCTGCTCTTAGGAAGTTGCGGCCAATTCGGCCGAAACCGTTGATTCCAACGCGAGTTGTCATAGTGATTCTCCATTTGTTTTCGGGCACCGCTAGCGATGCAATTTGAGGGTTTTATGGGGCCTGCGACCACTCAACGTTGGGTGGGATACCTGTTTTTAGGGTAGCAGAAGAGTTGAGGTGTTTTGGCTAGCCTCGGCGAATCTTGCTTGCACGTCTGCCCAGTTCACGATGTTCCAGAAGGCCTTTACGTACTCAGGCTTTACATTCTGGTAATCGAGGTAGAAGGCATGCTCCCACATATCTAGCATCAGTAGCGGAATTGAACCGACAGACAGGTTGCCCTGGTGGTCGTAAAGCTGCTCAATTATGAGCTTTTGACCCAAAATGTCCCAAACCAAGATAGACCAGCCTGAGCCCTGAATTCCCAGAGCGCTAGCGCTGAAGTGGGCCTTGAATGCATCAAAAGAACCGAAGAATTCATCGATTGCGGCAGCTAGTTCGCCAGTTGGCTTGTCGCCACCTTCAGGAGACATGTTCTTCCAAAAGACTGTGTGATTGACGTGACCGGCAAGGTTGAAAGCCAAATCCTTTTGGAACTTATTGACCATAGTTAGATCATTCTTGTCCCGAGCTTCTGCCAAAGCGTCAAGAGCGGAGTTAGCACCGTTGACATAGGCCAAGTGATGCTTGTCATGGTGTAGTTCCATGATTCGACCTGAGATGTTTGGCTCCAGTGCTCCGTAGTCATAACTTAGCTCTGGCAATACGTATTTGCTCATTGTCCTGCTCCTCGTTTAGTCCTCTGAATCTTGGGCGTCAAGCTCTGTATTTGGAATTCCCTGCTCTGCTGCTACTTTATCCGCTAAAGCCAGCAATCTACGGATGCGGCCGGCGATGGCGTCCTTTGTTAGTGGTGGTGTGGCAAGCCTGCCCAAATCATCCAAACTCGCATCCCTGTTGTTTAGTCTCAGCTCTCCGGCAACCCTTAGGTGCTCAGGTATGTCTTCGCCAAGTATTTCCATGGCTCTTTTTACTCGCTGTCCCGCGGCAACGGCAGCCTGTGCAGATCTCATTAGGTTGGCGTTGTCAAAGTTAGCAAGTCGGTTCTGTTTACCTCTAACTTCTCTTCTGACCCGCAATTCTTCATACTTTAGAACTACGCTGTGAGCTCCAACATGCTTCAATATCTCAACAATCGCATCGCCTTCACGAACAACAACACGATAAACACCTCTAGCCTCGCGGACCTTAGCAAAAACATCTAGTCGTCTGGCAATACCAACCAAAGCCATGGCAGCTTCATTACCAGGGGCAGTTATTTCCAAGGTCGCGGACCGTCCCGGATCGGTCAGCGATCCGTGCGCCAGTATTGCTCCACGCCAAACCGCTTCCGCATCAGCTTTACTGCCAGATACTAGAGCTGCCGGTAGTCCTCGCACTGGCCTGTTTTTAGTGTCGATAAGCCCAGCTTGCCTCGCAAGTGTTTCAGCATTCTCTGAAACTTTGATTCTGTAGTGGGTGCTCTTTCTGATGCCACCTGGCGCTATAACAGCGAGTTCACTTTCAACTCCATAAACATCGGTGAGGCCTTTGCTAACTCTTCTCGCCAACTGTGCGGTGTCTACTTCAACTTCGACCACAATCTTTCCGGCAACTAGATGCAATCCGCCACAGAAGCGCAAAATGGTCGCAAGTTCAGCTGCGCGAACTACACTTTTAGAAACTTCAACTCGAGCCAGCTCGTCCTTTAGTTCTGCAGTTAAGGCCATTTTTACTCTTTTCCTAAATCTCTATGCTTAAGACTTACTTCAATTCCCGGAAAGTCAGCTAGCCGCTTAGCTATTTCAATCGCTGTGGCAACCGAACGGTGCTTACCACCGGTGCAACCAATGCCAATCGAGACACGTTTGCGACCCTCACGTTGATAACCCTCAAGCACAGGTTTCAGCGCTGCCAGGTAGTTGGAAATGAACTCTTGGGCTCCCTGTTGGCTCAAAACATAATCGGAAACACTCTGATCAGTTCCGTTGAACGGACGAAGACTCTCGTTCCAGTATGGGTTTGGAATAAACCTCATATCCGCAGTCATGTCGGCATCACTTGGAGCCCCGTATTTGAAACCAAAACTTTGAACAATTAGTTTTAACCTACTCGTTTGCTCATTGGAAAAACTTTCAGAAATCTTTGCTGCCAACTCATAGATGTTGAGTTCGCTGCTATCGATGACAATATCTGCCTGCTCTCGAAGTGGCAGTAGCTTGGTTCGTTCCTGCATGATTCCATCGGAGATTGTGCCATCTCCCTGTAATGGATGCGGCCGTCTTACTTGTTCAAAACGCTTAATCAAAGTGGCATCATTGGCTTCAAGAAAGAGTACTTGAACTTCAATATTTCCTTCTTGCAGTTTGCTGATGCTCTCACTTAGATCTTCAAAAAGATTTCCACCGCGAGCATCAATAACCACCGCTAACCTTGGCAACTCTTTGTCTGCGTGGGAAAACAACTCGGCCATTGGTCTAAGCATTTGCGGTGGCAAATTGTCCACCACATACCAGTCCATGTCTTCTAAGGCGTTGGCAACAGTCGATCGGCCTGCGCCAGACATGCCAGTAACTACCAGTAGCTCGTAGGACTTCGATTTATTCAAGGTGAACCTTTCAGGTGCAAGATAACTCTAATGTTTTTACGACACGCCCGAGTTCCACTTTGGCATATTGCCTAGTTATCTCCTGTGGCAAGCTTTTCCACAATGGCCTTGGCTAGCACTGGGCCAATTCCGGCAACTTCGGCTATTTCATCAACACTTGCCAATTTCAGTCGCTTGGCCGAGCCAAAGCGTCTCAGGAGCGCTGTAACCCTTTTATCGCCTAAGCCCTCCACCAAGCTAAGTTCAGTGGCAATGCTGGATTTACGCTGCTTGCGCTGGGCGGTGATGGCAAAACGGTGAGCCTCATCTCTTATCCGTTGCAACAGGAACAGCGATTCAGATCCTCGTGGCAGGATGACCGGGAATGGATTATTTGGTAGCCAAATCTCCTCCAACCGCTTCGCCAGCCCAATTACTGCAATATCTTCTATTCCGCTATCGACTAGAGCCCTAGCTGCTGCGTTTACCTGTGGTTGCCCCCCATCGACTACTAGTAGGCCTGGTCGGTAACTGAACTTGTTCTCTGATTCTTCAACGCCACTGGCCAGATACTTTAGTCTTCTTGTCAGGGTTTGGTAGAGCGAGTCGGTGTCATCGCTGGATGATTCAATATTGAACTTTCGGTAATGTGCTTTCTTGGCCAGACCATCTTCGAATACCACCATGGAAGATACGATTCCGGTACCGCCTAAATGGGAAACGTCAAAACATTCGATTCGAAGTGGTGCCGTCTTTAGTTTCAAGGACTCTTGCAGTTGAGCCAAAGCTTCACTTCTCGAGGTGAAATCAGCTGTCCTACGTAATTTGTATATTCCAAGAGCATGCTTTGCGTTAGTAAGTGCTGTCTCCGCAAGTGCCCTTTTATCCCCTCGTTGCGGAATACGCAGATCTACCTTATATCCCCGAATGTCAGTTAGCCATTGACCCAAGGCATCTGCGTCTTCAGGTAACACCGGTACTAAGACTTCTTTTGGCACATCTGATGCAAAGGTAGCGTCTTTGCCGTAAACGTTTTGTAAGAGATACTCAACTAGTTCCGATTGGTTTCGCTCGAGTTCCTTATCGACCACCCAGGACCTAACACCTCGAATTCGACCTCCCCGCACTCTGAACAAACTAACTGCTGCAGCTAGTTCGTCATCGGCTATGCCAAAAAGATCTGCGTCGGTTTGATCTGTGAAAACGACTGTACTTTTCTCTAGAACGGTGTCTAGAGCGTAGATGTTATCTCTAAGCCGTGCGGCTAGCTCAAAGTTTTTAGCATCGGAGGCTGCCAACATTCGCTCTCTAAGCGAATCAATGTGTGTTTCATCGCCACCCTGCAGAAAATCAGAAAGGCCCTTAGCTGTGTCCTTATGTTTTTCTGGAGTCACTCTCTCCACACAAGGAGCAGAACATTTCCCAATGTCAGCCAACATGCATGGCCGATTGCTGGACTTAGCTGCATTGAATACGCCTGATGAACAAGATCTCATTGGGTAAACCTTGAGCAAATTATCTAGGGTGTCTCTGATAGCCCAAGATTGCGTATAAGGACCAAAATACTTAGCCCCTTTAATTTCTCTATTTCTAGTGATAAATACCCTCGGGTATTTATCACTCATGGTGATTGCTAAATAGGGATAAGACTTATCGTCTTTGAATCTCACATTAAATGGAGGATTAAATTCCTTTATCCAAGTGAACTCAAGTTGTAATGCCTCAAACTCAGTTTTTACTATGGTCCAGTTCACATCTCTTGCAGAGAGAACCATCCTGCGGGTTTTCTCCTGCAAAGTATTTAATGGTGCGAAGTATGAACTAAGTCGCGCTCTTAGGTTCTTGGCTTTACCAACGTAAAGAACTCTGCCGTTCTCGTCTAGAAATCTATAAACACCCGGGTTAGTTGGTATCTCAGAACTTTTCGGTCTAAAGCTCAGATCGTTCGCCATTATTAGCTAAGTATTTCCTTGAGGAATTTACCGGTGTGTGATTTAGCAACCTTAGCTATTTGTTCTGGCGTGCCAACCGCGACTACTTCCCCACCGCGAGAACCACCTTCAGGACCGATGTCTACAACCCAGTCAGAACTCTTGATTACGTCCAGATTGTGCTCGATGACGATTACCGTGTTTCCTTTGTCCACTAAACCGTTGAGTACAAGCAACAGTTTCCTTACATCCTCAAAATGCAATCCAGTTGTTGGCTCATCGAGAACATAAATGCTTCTACCGTAAGAACGCTTCTGTAACTCGGTAGCAAGCTTCACTCGCTGAGCCTCACCACCAGACAAAGTAGTGGCACTTTGACCTAAACGAACATAACCCAAACCAACATCAACCAAGGTATCTAAATACCTAGCGATAGAGCTGATTGCAGCAAAGAACTCTGCTCCTTCGCTGATAGGCATCTCTAGAACCTCAGCGATTGACTTGCCTTTGTATTTAACCTGCAAAGTTTCGCGGTTGTATCTAGCGCCATGGCAAACCTCACAAGAGACATAGACATCCGGCAGGAAGTTCATCTCAATCTTTAGGGTTCCATCTCCAGAACAGGCTTCACAGCGTCCACCTTTGACGTTGAAAGAGAAGCGTCCCTGCTGATAGCCACGGGCTTTAGATTCCTGGGTGTCAGCAAAAAGCTTTCTAATGTGATCAAAAACTCCGGTGTATGTTGCTGGATTCGATCTTGGTGTTCTACCGATTGGGTTTTGATCTACGTGCACTACTTTGTCTAGTTGATCCAAACCCTCGACACGGGTGTGCTTACCAGCAACTCCCTTAGCGCCATTTAGTTTATTAGCAAGCACCTCATACAAGACATCATTTACCAGGGAGGATTTACCTGATCCACTGACTCCAGTAACGGCAGTAAATGTGCCTAGCGGGAAAGTAACATCAACGTTTTTTAGATTGTTCTCTCGAGCGCCAAAAACCTTTATCAGCCGATCCTTGTCCACTGGCCTTCGTTTGGCAGGAGTCTCAATAGCCTCTCTCCCACTTAGGTACGCTCCAGTAATAGATTCCTTGTTAGTCAATATCGATTTATAACTACCGCTGTGGACAACTTCGCCACCGTGAATACCAGCTCCTGGGCCTATGTCCACAAGCCAGTCTGCAGCTTTGATGGTGTCTTCATCGTGTTCAACAACAATCAAAGTGTTACCCAGATCACGTAGCTTCAACAAAGTCTCAATGAGTCTCATGTTGTCGCGTTGATGCAAACCAATGCTCGGCTCGTCCAAGACGTAAAGAACTCCAGTTAGCCCAGCTCCGATTTGAGTGGCTAGTCTAATGCGTTGAGCCTCACCACCAGAAAGTGTTGCAGCTGCACGCTCTAGCGAAAGATAGTCAAGACCGACTGCAATTAAGAAATCTAATCTCGATCTAATCTCGCGTAAAACCTGAGCTGCAATCTTTTCATCGCGCTTATCTAACTTAAGTTTTTCAAAGAAGTTAAAGGATTCACCAAGGCTCATCACACAGACATCGGCAATTGAGGTATCCGCTACTTTGACTGCAAGAACTTCTGGTCGTAATCTCGCACCATTACAGTCTGGACAGGGCGTTTCTCTCAGGTATTCAGACCAACGACCCCTAGCCCAATCATTGTCAGCCTCTAGATACTTTCTTTCGATGTAGTTAAGCGCTCCTTCAAATCCAGTTGTGTATTTGAGTTCGCGACCGTAACGGTTCTTCCACTTCATTTGCACATCAAAGTTATTGCCATAAAGGATGGCTTCCTGAATCTCTTCAGGCAAATCTAGCCAAGGTGTATCTAGAGAGAAATCTAGATCTTTAGCTAAACCTTGTAAGAGGCGGGTGTAATAGGTGAATAGACCCTTACCCTGGGTTGACCAAGGTCTGATCACTCCACCGTTGATTGATTCTGAAACATCTCCGATGACCAGTTCTTTATCAACTGCCATCTTTACTCCAAGACCAGAGCATTTAGGACATGCTCCAAAAGGTGCGTTGAAGGAGAAGGTTCTTGGTTCTATTTCAGTAAGAGCAAGCGCATGCTCGTTAGGGCATGACATCTTCTCACTGAAGTTTCGATACTTTCCATCACCCTTGATATCAACAAAGTCGATGGTCAACCTTCCGGAAGCTACCTTAAGCGCTGTTTCAACAGAATCAGTTAGACGTTGAGTGATGTCATCTTTGGCTACCAGACGGTCAATCACTACTGAAATGTCGTGTTTGTAAGTTTTACGAAGCGGCTTAGCTTCGGCCAATTGAATAACTTCGCCGTCCACAACAGCTCTCGCAAAGCCTTGGCTGATTAGATCTCTAAACAGGTCGGAGAATTCACCCTTCTTCTGGTCCACTACTTGCGCCAGAATTTGATACTTGGTTCCAGTCTTGAACTGCATAATCTGATCGACTATTTGCTGGGTTGTCTGCTTAGTGATTTTCTCGCCACACTCAGCACAGTGTGGGACACCGATTCTTGCCCAAAGCAATCTGAGGTAGTCGTGAATCTCGGTAATGGTTCCAACAGTTGAACGTGGATTGCGGTTGGTTGATTTCTGGTCAATGGATACCGCAGGAGATAAACCCTCGATGAAATCAACATCCGGTCTATCGACCTGACCTAGGAACTGCCTCGCATAAGCGCTGAGGGATTCAACATAGCGACGTTGGCCTTCGGCAAAGATAGTGTCAAAAGCTAGTGAAGACTTACCTGATCCACTTAGCCCAGTGAAAACCACCATGGAATTCTTTGGTATTTCAAGGTTGAGGTTCTTTAGGTTATGAACCCTTGCACCTTTGATGACTAGCTTGTCTTTGGTGGGGATACTGATATGAGGCATAGGGCAAGTTTAACCCCTCGGCAGAGCCTAGACCTTGTCTATCTGCCGCAAGGTGTATTTGAGTTCGCTAATCTCATCTCGCAGCCTAGCTGCCAGCTCAAATTTCAGTTCAGCTGCGGCTGCCTTCATTTGTTCATCAAGGTCAACTACCAGATTCAGTAGTTCGTCGTAGCTAGCGTTCTGGTTAGGCCTGTTCTTGAGCGGTGAGATGGCCTTATTGCCGTTGCGCTTGCCTTTAGCCTTGTCTAGAAGTTCGGCTGTATCTTGTTCTTCCCTGAGAATACTGTCGGTGATGTCAGCAATCTTCTTCCGAAGGGGTTGTGGGTCAACCCCGTGAGCTAGGTTATAAGCCACCTGCTTTTCACGTCTACGGTTAGTTTCATCAATTGCTCTAGCCATAGAGTCAGTGATGCGGTCGGCATACATGTGGACCTCGCCACTAACGTTTCGAGCAGCACGACCGATGGTTTGAATTAGCGAAGTTGTTGATCTAAGGAATCCCTCCTTGTCAGCATCCAGGATGCTAACGAGTGACACCTCTGGTAGGTCAAGACCTTCTCGAAGCAGGTTGATTCCAACCAGTACGTCATAAACACCGCTACGCAGTTCTCTCAATAGTTCAACACGTCTAAGAGTGTCCACGTCGCTGTGTAAATAGCGGACCCTAACCCCTGCTTCAGTGAGGAACTCTGTGAGCTCTTCAGACATCTTCTTGGTCAAAGTAGTAACTAGCACACGCTCGTCTTTGGCAGCCCGAATACGAATCTGTTCAAGCAAATCATCAATCTGTCCCTTTGACGGTTTGATAACTATTTGCGGGTCAACTAGCCCAGTTGGTCTAATAATCTGCTCGACAGTCCCGTCGGCGACTCCCAGTTCGTACTTTCCGGGAGTAGCAGACAGGTAAACAGTTTGGCCAACGCGTTCTAGAAACTCTGGCCATTTGAGTGGTCGGTTGTCCATCGCTGAAGGCAGACGGAAGCCGTGCTCGACAAGGGTTCGCTTTCTTGACGAGTCCCCCTCATACATAGCGCCAATCTGAGGCACTGTCACGTGAGATTCATCGATAACAGTTAGGAAGTCTTCTGGGAAATAATCAAGCAGACAGGAAGGCGAAGAACCAGGCTCCCGACCATCTAAGTGCCTTGAGTAGTTTTCAATTCCGCTACAAAAACCTAGTTCCCTGATCATCTCTAAATCAAAGGTGGTTCTCATCTTGATTCTTTGGGCTTCTAGTAGCTTTCCTTGAATCTCGAACTCTTTAACTCTTGCCATCATCTCTTCTTCGATAGCTTCAAGGGCAGGCCCCATTCGCTCAGCCGACGTTACGTAATAGCTGGCCGGATAAACAGATACTGTGTCTATAGCTCTTACAATTTCACCGGTAAGCGGATGCAGTTGATAGATGTTTTCTATTTCGTCGCCAAACAATTCCAACCGGATAGCCAGCTCATCGTAGACGGGGATGATTTCTATGGTGTCACCTTTGACCCTGAAATTTCCTCTCGAGAAGTCATAATCATTTCTTTGATACTGCATGTTGACGAACTCGCGAATCAGTTCCTCGCGATCGATTGTTTGTCCTTTATGTAAGGGCATTGACATATCGAGATACTCGCTAGGAGCACCAAGACCATAGATGCAGGAAACTGTCGAGACCACAACCACATCTCTTCGGCTCAAAAGGCTCATGGTAGCCGAGTACCGAAGTCTTTCTACTTCCTCGTTTATCGAGGAGTCCTTCTCAATAAAGGTGTCGGTTTGTGGAACGTAAGCTTCAGGTTGGTAGTAGTCGTAATAGCTAACGAAGTATTCAACGGCATTATTTGGCAATAGTTCACGGAATTCATTCACCAACTGTGCTGCAAGAGTTTTATTGTGCGCTAAAACCAAAGTTGGTCGCTGCAATTTTTCAATGAGCCAGGCGGTAGTTGCTGATTTTCCGGTACCTGTTGCACCTAAGAGAACCACATCCTTTTCACCGTTATTGATACGTTCAGTTAGCTCGGCTATGGCAGTTGGTTGATCACCGGATGGCTTGTACTCGCTGATTACTTGGAAGGGAGCAAAGGTTCTAGTTGGTTCTTTCACAACTAGTCGCCATTCGCTTCTGCAACAAATTTGCTCCAAAGCTTGTCGGCATCGGCAAGTAGTGAGTGCAATGGTTGATTTGAGTTGAGAATGTAATCTGCTCGGGCCGCCCGCTCGATTGGAGTTGCTTGTGACCTGATTCGAGCAAGAGCTTGCTCTTCACTCATCCCTCGTGAAGAGACTAGTCTTTGCAATCTGATTTCCTCTGGAGCTTCAACGCTAACAATTACATCAAAAGGCAGAGCTACCTTTGCTTCGACTAAGAGGGGCACCGTGTATACCACCATCGAATCAGTAGGCAGAGAACTCAGAATGTCAGCTGCTGCGTCCCGCACTAGTGGATGCACAATCCCCTCGAGTTCCTTTAGCTTTTCTGGGTTAGCAAAAACCAACTCCCCTAATGCTTGGCGATCTAGATTCCCAGCCGAGTCAAACAGATATTCACCAAAGGTTGCCTTCACCTCGTTGGCTCCTTTGGTGCCAGGAGCAACTACTTCCCTAGCTAAAATATCTGCGTCAATCTCAGTAGCGCCTAGAGAAACCCAGTGCTTAGCAACTGTAGATTTCCCAGCAGCTATGCCACCGGTCAGACCAATCAAGTACATACCCTAAGCCTAACTTGTCCTTAAATGAAAGACGGGTTGAGTTCTAAACTCAACCCGCCTAACTAGTTCTA